>Ga0070738_10000407_pt1 | contig 123961 bp, 111 predicted proteins | sample Coa_R2_2_FD_66446 | JGI IMG/M metagenome (GOLD analysis project Ga0070738, IMG submission 66446) | Surface soil microbial communities from Centralia Pennsylvania, which are recovering from an underground coalmine fire - Coalmine... | ecosystem: Environmental > Terrestrial > Soil >... | reverse complement strand
TCGCGGTACCTCGACCGGACGATGCGCTCGCTCAGTCGCACCGTCAGCGCGATCGACTCGGCAACGGTCGACTCCGCCGTCAAGAACCTCAAGACGACGACCGCCAACATGTCGGATCTCACGAACAACCTCGAGCGGGCCACGAGCCAACTGGACGCGGTGCTCGTCAAGGTCGACAGCGGGGGCGGGACGGTCGGGAAATTCGTCAACGACCCCGCCGTCTACAACAACCTGCAAGCCGTGCTGGCGCGGCTCGATTCGCTCACCGCCGACCTGCGCCGCAACCCGAAGCGGTACATCAACGTGCACATCTTCTGATGATGCGCATCGGCTGACGCCCCTCGGCAGATCAGAAATACCGGAGGGCGGAGAGGAAGATCGTCCGGGGCTGTCCGGGGATGCGCTCCTGCACGTCGACGTACTGCTGCTGAAAGACGTTCACGACCTTGGCCTGGAGCAGCGTCCCCAGCACGCGGTAGCCCAGGCGGAGGTCGAACAAGGTGATGTCGGCGCGCGGATCGGCGGCGTAGACGAGGACCTGCTCGACCCGACTACGGAAGTGCAGGTCGACGCCGCAGAGGCCCCCGAGCAGGTCGAGGGAGCCGGTGAGGTTGTGGCGCGAGCGATACGGCAGCCAGGCGCGCGCGGTCAGATCCTCGGGGTCGAGCAGCGTGTAGTTGACCGCCGTCGACACGAGTCGGGGGACGACCGTCGCCCGGGCCGCCAGGTCGAGCCCGCGGATGCGCGCCCGGGTCACGTTCCGAAACTGCACGGGCGGGAGGGTAGAGCCGGGGAGCGGGGGTCCTGCGAGGGTGGGGCCGATCAGCCCCCAGTACTCCGTCTGATACATCGCGCCATCGAGCCAGAACCAGGATGTCAGATGGTCGGTGGCGCCGACCTCCGCCGACCACGAGGTCTCGCCGCGGAGCGACGGGTTGGGGACGAGATTGTAGCCGTCCTCGTACGCGCGCGTGAATTCCTCGATCACGCTCGGCGCCCGATACCCGTGCCCGATCGAGATCCGCGTGCTGAGGTCGCTCGTCGGATGGACCACGACGCCGAGCTTGGGACTCACGCTCCCCTGGGCGCTCGCGCCGGCGACATCGTGCCAGTCGTAGCGCAGCCCACCCACGACCGCGGCCCGTCGCCCGAGCGGCGCCTGGTCCTGCACGTAGACGCCGGCGTCCCCGAGCTGATGGTTGGAGAGCTCGTCACTCTCCACGAACGTCCCGGCGACATCCGCGCCCAGCACGAGCGAGTGGTGGGACCCGCCCGGGAGGATCGACCACTGACCGCGTGTCCCGACGCGCGTCGAGCGGTGGTACTTCGACGGATTGACGGTGTCGCTCGGAAACGTGTCGCGGTCGAGATTGTAGTCCAGGTACGGATTGAGCTCGACCCGCCGGCTTGCGCCGGCCACCGGCGAGAGGGTGCCGCCGAGGCTCACGCGCGCCGCGACCGAGCGGTCGTTCAGCTGACTCGGCGGGACCTGGTACGGATGGTGGGCGTCGAGCCAGCCGAGGAAGTTGCCGTCCTTCTCCCACTTGTAGATCGCGTAGAACGAGCCCGGGTGCCGCCCCTCGGGGTCGGCGTCGACCCTGGTGTATCCGAGCCAGCGGTCGGAGCCGTTGTCCTGCTCGTAGCCGCTGTTGAACTCGCGATCGAGCGAGAGCCGGGCGGCGATCGTGGGGCTCAGGCGCTGCGAGCGCTCGAGCTCCAACCCGTCGTATCCCAGCCCGTGATCGGTGAACCGATACCGGCCGGGCACGTAGTAGTGGCCGTAGTGAAGGTCGACCGCCGTCGACGGCTGGTCCCCGATGGGGCGCGTGATCACATTGACCACGCCGCCGAGCGCGTTGCTGCCATAGAGAGCGGAGTAGCCGCCCTTGACGACCTCGAGGCGCTCGACGTCGAGGAGCGGGAGCGTGCTGAAGTCCACCGCTTCGCCGTCACCCGACAGGACCGGATGGCCGTCGAGCATCACCATGACGCGGCTGCCGATCCCGCCCGCGACGCCGGTCGAGCCGCGGATGTCGAGCGAGCCGTTGTTGAAGATCACGCCCGGCACGTACGTCAGTGCCTGATCGACCGTCAGCACATTGCGCGAGACGATCTCGCTGCGCGACATCACGGCCTCGCTCGCGGGCGCGTCCCCGGGCCGCTCGGCGGCGCCGCTCGCCGTCACGGCGACCTCGGACAGTTGCACGACCGCGTGGCGGAGCGCGACGTCGGCACGTGTCATCCCGCCGGCCGTCACGACCACATCGTGCGCGATGCGGCTCTCGAAGCCGATGGCCGCGACCCGAACGGCATAGCGGCCGGGCGCGAGGCCCCGGATGCGGAACGCGCCGCGGTCGTCGGTGATGGCGCGCAGCAGCGTGGACTCCACGAGCACGGTCGCACCCGCGACCGGTGCCGCGGTCGCGCTGTCGACTACCCGTCCGGCGACCGTCCCGGACGCACCGTCCGCCTGCCCGCGCGCCAGGGACGCGAACGAGCCGATGAGCAACGCAGCGGTCCGGGCGAGCCGGCCGCAGGTCCGGGCGCGCTCGCGCGTCGCCGCTACTCCCTGGTCAGGGCGGCGTGAATCGCCCCCACCGCCTGGCCTCCGGTCAGGTCGAGCTGGAGCCGGTTCCCGACCAGCTTGCCGGTCCCCGAGCCGCTGAAGAAGGATCCGGCGAGCGTCCACTTCCCCGACCCGTCGATCGTGAACGTGCCGCTGTCGCGCACCGGCAGCAGGCCGCGGTACGTCGCGTAGAACGAGTCCGGCTTGAGCGTGAGGGTCCCGGTGTCGCCGAGGGCCGAGTCGAGGACGATCGGCTGGGCCGCGCCGGCCTGCGTGACGATCACCGTGTCGGACGCGTACGTGCCGACATACCGGCCGGTGCTGTTCTGCGGTGCGGTCGAGCTACCGCACGCGACCGCCAACCCGGCGGCGGCTCCGGCCGCGGCTCCGACGCCGAGCAGTCGCGCGATCCCCGCACATCGACGCATCCGTCCGTGCATCGCCCGCTCCTGTCCGTTGTCCTTGCGGAAGCCTAATCGGCGCCGCGAACGCGGTCAAAGGACGTGACCTCGTCAGGAACCGCGACGGCCGCGGTGGCCGTCGCTACTGGAACATGATGAAGAGCGGGGACGGGATGAGCCCGACGACCTGGCGCGGGGACATCACGGGCTTGTCGTTCTTGTAGAACAGCTTGAACCCGGTGTACTGCACCGGTTCCGAGGCGACGTAGGCGCGATAGGAATCGCGCTTCATCCACTCGGGCCCGAAGCCGTCCATGTCGATCACCACCTGCACCCGCGGGTCGAGGCGGATCGCGCTCGCTTGCCGGAGCATGGGCCGCGTGAAGCGATGGACCACGAGCACCTTGGGCGGCAGATGATAGCTCTCGACGAGGCCGGCGAGCGTCGCGACGGCGTCGTTCACGGCCGCGGCATCCATGGTGCCGATCACGCGACCCGGAACCTTCCCGGGCAGCATCGAGAACTCGGGGTCGAGCGCGAGGTGCACCGACGGCCGCTGGAGGTACGGGAGCAGCGGCTTGAGCTCGGCGGCCACCGTGCTCCGCCCGGTCTGCACGTCGAGGAAGAGCAGCGCGTGCGCGCGGTCGGCCCAGCCCGCGACGCGCTTGATGAGCGTGTCGGGCATGCGGAGCCGATACTTGCCGTCGGTGCCGGGGGCGGCCTGCGCGACGCTCACGATCAGGTCGAGCGCCGGCACGACGTGCCTGGCCGTGTCGGCCGCCGCATAGGCCCGGACCTCCGCGGCGAGGCGGTTGAGCATCGAGTCGGGTGGGATCTGGCCGAGGATCCCCATCCGCTTGGAGAGCGGATTCCCGTAGTACGCGACGATGCGATTGCCCGGGAGCAGCGCGCCGGGGAGCGGCGCCGGGCCCTTGACCGGCCACATCGTCTCGAGCACCGAGTCGGGGTACGCGGCGCGCAGCCGGTGGCGGCTCATCGGGTGCGCGCCGTGCGCCGCATGTGAGGTAGTGGCCCTGGCCGTGGTCGCGTGCCCCGCGTGCGCTCGGCTCCGCGCGCGGGAGCCGGCCGCCCGCACGCCGCGGGCGGAATCCGCGGCCGGCGGCGTGGTCGGCGTCGCCTGCGTCGCCTGCGCGGGCTGTTGGGGCGGCGCGGGCTGTGCGGCCGTGGGCGCCTGGGCGGACAGGCGGTGGACACCACCGGCGCTCAGGGCGACGGCGAGCGCCACGCCCACGATCGTCCGTCCTCCGCCGGCCGGGCCGGCACGGCGAGCCGCCACGCGATACAACGGGATGCCTGCCAGGACCACGGCCAGCACGGCGGCCGTCGGCCAACGACTGCTCGGATCGAGCAGCGAGTTGACGAGGAGGTAGACCGTGGCGAGCACGAACAGCGCCGGGACGTAGGGGTACCCGGGCACGCGGAACGGCGGATCGTAGCCGCGCTGCCGCCGCAGCATGAAGACCGACGCGACGCCGAGCGCGTAGAACGGAACGATCGCCGTCACGAAGGTGTCGGCGAGCTGCTCGAAGGTGCGCGTCAGGACGAAGATGATGCCGAGCGCCGCCGAGAGGAGGATCGCGACGTACGGCGTCCCGTAGCGCGGATGGACCGCCGCGACCCGGCGCACGAGGAGGCCATCGGCGGCCATGGCGAAGAAGATGCGCGGGCTGGTGAGGAGCGAGCCGTTGAGCGTCCCGAAGGCCGACAGCACGACCGTGGCGGCGACGAAGATGGCACCGCCCGTGCCGAGTGCCACCTGCGCCACGTCGGCCGCGACGAGCTTGGAGTGCGCGATCTGGTCGACCGGAAGGACGGCCAGATAGGCGACGTTGGCGAGCAGGTAGATCACGATCACCGCCAGCGTGCCGCCGATGAGCGCCTTCGGTAGGTTGACACGCGGATCGGCGACCTCGCCCGCGACGAAGCTCAGGTCCGCCCAGCCATCGAAGGCCCAGAGGGCACTCACGAGCGCGAGTCCAAACGGGGCGATCGCGAAGCTGCCGGGCGGCGCGACCGGCGCGAAGTGGCCGGCCGCTCGCCCGGACCCGAAGCCGAAGGCGAGCGCGACGATGACGATGAACAGGAGCCCGCCGTACTTGGCGACGGCGGTGGTGTTCTGCACCAGCGAGCCCCAGCGGAGCCCGCGGTAATTGAAGAAGGCCGTGAGGGCGATCGCCAGCGCCGCCGCGTAGTGCACCGGCGCGACGTTGGGCGGCGCCGCCGGGTCGCGGCCGACGAGCCGGAAGGCGTACTCGGCGCACGTCGTCGACACGGCCCCGAGCGCCGCCGCACGGATCACGGACAGTTCGGCCCAGCCGAAGAGGAACGCCGGGAGGCGACCCCATCCTTCGCGGATGAAGACGTAGAGCCCGCCCGTCTCGGGGAGCGCGCCGGCCACCTCCGCCAGCGTGAGCGCCCCGCAGAGGGCGAACACCCCTCCCATCACCCAGACCGAGAGCATGGGGAGCGGGCCGGGAAGGCGGCCGGCGATCCCGGCGGGCGAGCGGAAGATCCCGGACCCGATCGTCGAGCCCACGAGCACGGCGGCGGCGCTCCAGAGGCCGAGCCGGCGCGCGAGGCCGCGGGACCCGGCGTCCGATGGGCCCGGCCCGACAGCGGGGCCGTCCCGCGGATCTCGCGAGCGGGCCGACGCCGTCGCGACGCCCGATGGCCGGAGCGGCGTGGGAACCGACGACGAGGGCGGCGAGGGCGGCGAAGCCGGCACGCTCATCGTGCTATGGTACTGCGGTGTCGTCCGCCGCACCACCTCTCGCCGCATCGCTCGGCAGTGCCGGCGGCATGGCACGCCGCGTCGGCCCCGTACATCTTTCGCCGGATGCCCTCGTTGACCGCTCTCACGGCGTTCTGGCTCGCGGTCGCCGCCTGCGCCGTCGCCCAGGCCGCGATCGTGCGCGCGGTGGTCACCGGCGGCACCGCGCCCGGACGGGGGACGCCGCCGACCGATGCTGGCGAGGCGACCGACCGCGAGGCGACCCCAATGGGCGGTCGGGAGGGGCCCATCGGGCGCGAGCTCGTGTGGGCCTGTGCGCCCGGGCTCGTGCTCGTGCTCGTCTTCCTCTGGACCTGGCACGTGATGCACACGGCCGCGTCGCTCACGGGACCCGCATGACCGCGCTGCGACGCGTGGCGCTGCTCGGGCTCGGGCTCGCGTACGTGCACAGTGTCTTCGGGGCGATCGTCCGCATCTCGGGCTCGGGCATGGGGTGTGGGGAGCACTGGCCGGACTGCAATGGCGCGTTCGTTCCCGTGGTGCGCAACTACACGGTGGCCGTGGAAGTCACCCACCGGTATCTCGCGGCCACCCTCCTGGCGACGATGTGCGCCCTGGTCCTGCTCGCCATGGCTCGCCGGCGCGAGCCGGGGGTCGGCGGTGCCGGCGGCGTCCTCCGCCCCGCCATCCTCGCGCTCGCGCTCGTGGTCACGGCAGCCGTCGTCGGGATGCTGGTCGTGATGCTGTCGCTCTCCAATCCCTACCTCATTGCCGTCCACTACACGATCGCGATGGCGACCCTGGCGGTGCTGGTCGTCGCCGCGCAGCGGGCCGGGGCCCTCGGAGCGGAGACGGTGCGGACGGGCGCGGCGTCACTGCGCGTCGCGCGCGCGGCCGCCGCGGCCGCGGGGCTCGCGTTCGTGACGGTCGTCCTCGGTGCCCTCACCGCGAACGTGCCGGGGGCTGCCCCGTCGTGCCGCGGGTTCCCGTGGTGCCGGAACGGCATCCTGACCGGCGGCGCGGCGCTCGACGTGCAGATCGTACACCGCGTGCTCGCCATGCTCCTGACCCTCCACCTGCTGGGCGTCGCCATCGGCGTCGTCCGCCGCCGGGAGCCGCCCGCGGTCGTGCGTGCAGCCGTGCTCGCCGTCGGGGTCGTGCTGCTCCAGGTCGGTGTGGCCGCGGCCCTGGTCGAGCTCGGGCTGCCCCCCATCCTCCAGTCGCTGCACCAGGCGGTGGGAACATTCCTGTGGGTCGTCGTCTTCGCGCTCGCGGCGCTCGCCTATCGCGGCGCCGTCGGGGCAGCCGCCCGCTCGCGGCCGTCCATCGCCGTCCCGACCGAGGCGGTCGCATGACGATGGGGCCGGTCGCGACCCCGATCGCGGTCGAGCGCGGGTTCGTGCGCGACCTGATCGCGCTCACCAAGCCGCGGATCATCTCGCTGCTGCTCGTGACGACCGTCGCGCCGATGTTCGTGGCCGGGACGCCGAGCTGGCGGACGGTGCTCCTCGTGGTCGTGGGCGGGTACCTCATGGCCGGCGGCGCGAACGCCGTCAACATGTATTTCGACCGCGACATCGACGAGCACATGGCGCGGACGCGGTTGCGCCCGATCCCCAGCGGCCGGCTCGACGCCACGGCCGTGCTGGCCTTCGGGATCGCGCTCGCGGCGGCCGCGACGGTGCTGCTCGCCCGCTTCGTCAATGTCCTGACGGCCGGCCTCGCGGTCGCCGGCTTCTACTTCTACATCCTCGTCTACACGCGGTGGCTCAAGCGGAGCACACCGCAGAACATCGTGATCGGCGGGGCGGCGGGCGCGTTTCCCCCGCTCGTCGGATGGGCCGCGGTGACGGGGCGCGTGGACCTCGTGGCGGTCTATCTGTTCCTCATCATCTTCTACTGGACGCCGCCGCACTTCTGGGCGCTCGCGCTGCTCAAGCAGCGTGACTACGATCGCGCCGGGGTGCCGATGGCGCCGCTCGTCTGGGGCGAGCGGCGGACGATCGACCAGATGCTCTGGTACGCCGTGGTGCTCTGCGCGCTGACGCTCCTGCCAGTCGCGTTCGGGGCGTTCGGGCCGCTCTACCTCGCCGCCGCCGCCGCCCTCGACACGATCCTCCTGATCGGCGTCCTGCGCGTCCGCCGCTCGGCGCCGTTGACGGCCGCCGCCTGGTCGCTCTACAAGTTCTCGCTCCTGTACCTGGCGCTGCTCTTCGCGGCCATGGCGCTCGACCGGCGGCTCGACGCCCGCGCGACGGCGCGCGCCGCGACACGCACCAGTCCCCCGGTCGCCGTGAGCGGGCCGCGCGCGCCGACGCCGCCCGTGTCGGGGTCCCCCGTGCGGGGACCGGCCGGGGTGGTGATATCATAGCCCCGCCTTCGGCGACCGGGGCGGAGATGACCCCGTCGCCCACTGCACCGCTCGGCCCGCCGGAGCGGACGCGCCGGCCGGCACCCGCTGGCGATGGGGGCGTCGGACAGGGCGCGGATGGGGACGGCGATCGCGGCGCACATGCGGGCGCGAGCGTCGGAGCGTCGAACGGCGACGCGCGGGTCGCGGACACATCGGTGCCGGCACAGGGCGCCCGGTCACGGCGGCTCCCGTCGCCCAGACCCCTCGGCCACCTGCTGCCGCTCCTCCGCCCGTACCGGTGGCGCCTCGCCTTCGCGACGGTGTTCCTGCTGGCGGCGGCCGCGGTCGGGCTCATCTTCCCGGGCGTCGCGAAGTACCTGCTCGACGCGGCATTCCAGCGGCAGGACCGGCATCGCCTCAACCAGTTGGCGTTGGGGATGCTGACGCTGTTCGCCGTGCAGGGGGTGCTCAACTTCGCCCAGGTCTATATCAACACGTCGACCACCGAGCGGGTGATCGCGAAGCTCCGCGAGCAGCTCTTCGCGCACCTCGTTCGCCTGTCCCCGGCCTTCTTCACCGAGCGCCGGACGGGTGAGCTGACGAGCCGGTTGTCGGCGGATCTGGCGATCCTCCAGTCGGTCGGCAACACGTACGTGTCGGAGTTCGTGCGCCAGGTCATCTTCGTGATCGGCGGCGTCGCGCTCCTGATGTACTCGCACCGCCAGCTCGCGGTCACGACGCTCGAGGTCGCGCCGATCGTCGTCGCGGCGGCGTTTCTGTTCGGCCGGTCGCTCCGGCGGGCGAGCACGGGAGTGCAGGACCGGGTCGCCGAGGCGATGGGGATGGCGGACGAAGCGTTCTCGCAGATCCGCACCGTGCAGGGATTCGTGCGGGAAGCGGGCGAGACCCGGCGGTTCCGGGATCAACTGCGGGAGGTGGTGGCGGCCGCGGTGCACCGGGCCTTCCTCCGCGCCCTCTTCTTCGGCGTGGTCGGCTTCATCGCGTTCGCCGGGGTGGTTGTCATCCTCTGGCAGGGCGGGCAGCTCGTGCTCCAGAAGGAGCTGACGCCGGGCGGCTTCGTGCAGTTCCTGCTCTATGCCATGTACGTGGCACTCGCGATCGGCTCGCTCGCATCGCTCTTCGGCAGCTATCAGGAGGCGGTCGGGGCGGCCTCGCGTGTCTTCGAGCTGCTGGGCACATCGCCGACGGTCGCCGAGCCGGACTCGCCGGAGCTGCTTGCCCGCCCGGTCCGGGGCGCCGTCGCCTTCGAGCGGGTGACCTTCCGGTATGCGCCGGAGCTACCCGACGTGCTCCGCGATGTGTCGCTCACCATCGCGCCGGGCGAGGTCGTCGCGCTCGTCGGTCCGTCGGGCGCCGGCAAGACGACCATCGCCTCGCTCCTCCCACGCTTCTGGGACGTGACGAGCGGGCGGATCACCCTCGACGGCCATGACGTGCGGCACCTGTCGTTCGCCGACCTCCGCGGGTCGATCGGGATCGTGCCGCAGGAGCCGGCGCTGTTCAGCGGCACGGTGCGCGACAACATCGCCTACCCCCGCGCCGACGCCACCGACGACGAGATCATGGCCGCGGCGCGGGCCGCGCACGCCCTCGAGTTCATCGAGCGGCTGCCCGACGGGTTCGGCACCCGCGTCGGCGAGCGCGGGGTGAAGCTGTCCGGGGGACAGCGCCAGCGCCTCGCGATCGCCCGCGTCTTCCTCAAGGACCCGGCCGTGGTCGTCCTCGATGAAGCGACGTCGAGTCTCGACAACGAGAGCGAGCGGCTCGTCGAGCAGGCGATGGAAGAGCTGCTCCGCGGGCGGTCGACGCTCATCATCGCCCACCGGTTGAGCACCGTGCTCCGCGCGGACCGCCTGCTGGTGCTCGACCGCGGGCACATCGTCGAGGAGGGCACGCACGCGGCGCTCCTCGCGAGCGAGGGGACGTACGCCCGGCTCTACCGGGGACAGTTCAGAGGGCTGGCGTCCGAGCCGGTGTGAGACGGATCGCCACGCGCGCCTCACCGCCCGCGGACACGGTCACGCTGTCGCTGCGCGCGCCGAAGCGCTCGTGCCAGACGGTGAGCCGGTAGCGGCCAGGCGGGACGGAGTCGATCGCGAAGCCGCCGTTGACGTCAGTGGTCGTGAAGTAGGGCTGGCCGAAGACGAAGATCCAGCCACGTGACCACGGATGCTGGGCGCAGCGGACCTCGACGAGCCCCGGAGCCGCGAGGACGGCGCGCGTGGGGACGACGGCCCCCGCCTCGGTCTCGGGCACGGAGGCGAGGCGCACGTCGGTCGACGCCCGAAGGAAGTCGGTGCGGTGGAGCGCCGCATCGGCGTTCCGCACATCGAGCGTACCGCCGGCGAGCGCTGCCTGCACGCGAGGGATGAGCCGGCAGCCCTCGGTGGTGATCTCGTACCGGCGCACGAGCGGGCGGCTCTTCCCCGCCGTCACGCCGTCCAGCCAGACGACCGCGTTCGCCAGCCGCGGCCCGCGGTGCTCGACGCTGATGTCGACGAGCGATTGGCCGCAGACGTCGGCGTCGACGCTCGGATGCACGACCGAGTCGATCGGCGCCGGCCCATCGAATTCGACGGTCCCGGTGATCCGGCCGGTTGCCTCGAGTCGGATCGTCCGGTAGGTCTCGCCGGTTCCCAGGCCCTCGAGGGTCGGGACGAGCGCCGCACGCGCGGCCCCGGCGCCCCGAGCGCGGATGCCGGCCGGCGGGGGCGCGGAATCGGCGCGCTGGGAATCGGCGCGGGAGCAGGCGAGTGAGCTGGCGAGCGCGGCGATGAGGACTGCGACCGGCGTCGTGCGGCCGCGCGGCGACCGCCATGTCATGCGAGCCACGCCCGGGGACGAGGGGCTGGTGCTCGGAGTAACGCTCGTGCGCCGCGCCGGTCGCGTCGCCTATACTTGAACGACATGTCGGTGGCCCATGGCGGCGCGAAATATATGCTCGGGCGCATCGCTCGTGCGCGCGTCGCGCGGGCGTGCGTTCCGGCGCTCCTGGCCACCGGGATGGGGCTCGCGGTGATCGCGAGCGTGCCGCGCCGACCGCCGCTCCGCGCGCGTCCGTCCGCCCGGGAGCTGTGGGGATTCACCGCACCATGGGATCCGCGGAGCGCCGCCACGGTCGCGCAGCATGGAGGCGCCCTGGACGTCATCGTCTCCGGATGGCTACGCCTCGATACGGTGACCGCGCTGCCCACGGCGGTCTATCCCGACACGATGCACGTCCCCGGTCGCCCACGACGCTTCGCTCTCGTCACGACGTACGCGCGGGACCGGTTCCATCCGGAGCTGATCGCACGGCTGGCGGCCGACGGGGCGCTGCGCGGCCGGACGGCGGGCGCGCTGGCGCGCCTGGCCTCCGACAGTGGGTACGCGGGGCTCGTGCTCGACTTCGAGGGGCTCACGCCGCTCGATACGACCGCGCTCGCCACCGTCGTCACCGCGATCGCCGACTCGTCGCACCGCCACGGGGTGCGGCCGGTCACGATCGCGGTCGTCCCGACGGACACGATCGTGTTTGCCGAGCGCCGGCTCCGGGCCGCCGATCTGCTCCTCCTCATGCTCTACGACGAGCACTGGGCGACCGGCGCGCCCGGGCCGATCGCGTCCCCGGCGTGGGTGCGGGCGGCGCTGGCGATCCGCACCGCGCGGTCCGGGGCGAGCCGATTGGTGGCCGCGCTCCCGTCGTACGGCTATCTGTGGAAGGCGCCGGCGCCGGCCGCGGTGCTCAGCTTCGCCGATGCCGAGCGCCTGGCCGCCGACGGTGGCGTTCGGCTGACACGCGATGCGGCGTCGGGCATGCTGCACTTCGTCCGGCCGGACTCGGCCCAGGGCTGGGTGGGCGACGCGGAGCAGCTCCGCACGCTCGAGCGGACGGTCGATGCCGCCGGCGTCCGGCGCGTGGCGATCTGGCGGCTCGGGTTGGAGGATCCGCGGATCTGGGATCGCGGCGGCGCGGGATCCCGGTAGGGGCGGCGCCGGCCGCCACCCGATCAGACGACGGGCAGCTCGCGCTGGTAGTCGTCAGGGGTGACGATCGCCTCGCCGTCGGCCATGATCACGTTCACCTCGCTGCGCGCGCCGAGCACGTCGGGGATGTAGATGCCGGGCTCGATCGAGAACGCCACACCCGGCGTGAGCACGCGCTCCTCCCGGGACTCGAGGTTGTCGATGTGCGGGCCGGAGCCGTGCAGGTCGCGGGGATCGATGGAGTGCCCCGTGCGGTGCACGAAGTAGCGGCCGAAGCCCCTCGACTCGATCACGCCCCGCGCCGCGTCGTCGACCTCGGCGCCGCGCACCGGGCGGCCGGCCGCCGCGCGCTCGCGCAGGAGCGCGATCGCCGCGTCGCGGGCATCCCGCACGGCGCTCCAGACGGCGCTCGTCCGCTCGTCGGCCGCCGTCCCCACGACGGCCATCCAGGTCTGATCGGCGAACGGCTCGCCCGGTTCGCGGGCCCAGAGGTCGACGAGCAGGACATCCCCCGACCGGATCTGTGCCGACGACGCCTCGCCGGGCGCGTAGTGCGGGTTGGCGGCGTGCGGGCCGATGGCGACGATCGGGGGATCGAGCGTCTCCAGCCCCGCGCGGCGAAACTGATCGAGGATCCACTGCTGGAGTTCCCACTCGGTCACCGGCTCGCCGCGCCGCGCCGCCGCGCCGGCCCGGCGCTGCGCCTCCTGGCCGATCTCGGCGATCCGGGTCGCCGCGCGCCGGTGCGCGGCGAGCTGGCCGGCGGTCCACACGGCGTAGAATCGACTCACCAGCTCGCCCGACGAGCGCACCTCGGCGCCGGCCGCGCGCACCATCTCCAGCACACCGGCCGGGACGCGATCCACGTACGGGACGGCATCGCCCGGCGAGTACTCCATGGCGACCCGCCGGCCGCGGACGAGGCCGCTCACCGCGGCCTCGAGCTCACGCCAACTGCTGTAGACGACCCGCGGCCAGGCGCTCGGCCACTTCGACCACGGGCCCTGCTCGATGGCGTGGGTCACGGCCGTGGGTGTCCCGTGCCGCGGGAGATACGCGAACACGCGGCGGGTCACGAGCCCGTCGAGCTGAAGAATGCCGGCGGCGATCGGATTGGCACCCCTGAAGTCGTAGAGGAGCCAGCCATCGAGGTCGGCCGCGTCGAGTGCGGCCTGAATCGCGGGAAGCCCCTCGGGCGACAGCATCGTCAGCTCCGACGCCAGTCGACGCGCCACTCGCACACGCTCTCGCCGCGGGCGGCGCACCGGACGTGCTCCACGGCGCCGGACCCGCCGATCAACAGCCGCACCAGCTCCCGCAGCACGGACTCGTAGTAGGCGCAGCCGCTCTCGTGCGGTGCGCTGTCGACGGTCACCGAGTCCGGGATCTCGAGCAGGAGGGAGCTACCCACGCGGCGGATGCGCCCGTTGAGGTAGCGAGACGCGATCCGGCGCGCCTCACGGAGCGCGAGCGGCCGCGCGAGCAGCGACGGCAGGACGAGGATCACCCGCCGGGTCACCGGCGACGTGGTCTCCAGCGACTGCTGGGCGAGAATGCGCCCCGCCGAGGCAAACACCTCCTGGGCGTCGGCGCGTCGGCCGATGAGGCGGGCGAGGGCGACCGCTTCCTCCTGCGGCGCGCGATGGCTCTTCTTCACCGCCGCCGTGTAGCGTCGGATCTGGGCGTAGACGGTCTCACTCAGCCCGAGGCGCTTGTTGCGCAGCTCGGGCACGTACTCGGCGTCCTGATCGTCGTGAGGGGCGTCTACGCTGCGAACGGCTTCGAGGAGGCTGAGCGGCAGGAGCGCGTCGACCGTGGCAGGCGCGGTCATGCGGGCGCGGTCATAGCGATGCACGGGGGTTGAAACAAGCACCAAATGTAATCGAATCAGGCCGGAGGGTGCGCGGGCGCACCGGGTGGAAGACGACGTGACGGCGCGGGCGTATACTTCGCGCGTGCTCGTCCCCCGCGGTCATCCCCTTCTCGAGCGCACGCTCCTCGGAGCGGTGGCGGCGATCGGGATCGCGCTGGCCGCTCGCGGCACCCGTGCCCTGTCGACGGGCGGCGCGGTGACGGCCGTCGTCGTCGGCACACTGTGCGTCGCCGCCGGCTGGGACTGGGCCGTGTTGCTGTTGGTCTTCTTCCTGACGGGCACGCTCTGGTCGCGACTCGGGCAGGCGCGGAAGGAAACGCGGACCGCAGGAGTCGTGACGAAGGGTGGGCCACGTGACGCCGTCCAGGTGATCGCCAACGGTGGGCTCGTCGCCGCCTGCGCGCTGGGGTCGATCCTCTGGCCGAGCGCGCTCGGCACGATCGGGCACGGGGACAGGACGGCCGCGGGCAGCGGGGCATCGCGCGTGGATGCCGGCGGGACGACCGGCCAGGGCGGCGGCAGCCGGGATGAGGGTGGGGGTGGGGGTGGGGTGGATGGAACCGCGGGGGTCGCGTGGTACATCTGCGGGATGGGCGCCCTGGCGGCCGCGGCTGCGGATACGTGGGCGACCGAGGTCGGGACGCTCGGAGATGCCGAGCCGCGCTCGATCCTGACGGGGCGTCGTGTGCCGCCGGGCACGTCGGGTGGGGTGACGGCGCTCGGGAGCGGTGCGGCGGTGGCCGGGGCCGGTGCGGTCGCGCTTGCCGCCTGGGCCCTCGGCGCGACGCCGGTGCTGGCGGTGAGCGGGGTCGTCGGCGGTGTCGCCGGGGCGACCATCGACTCGCTCGCCGGCGCGAGCCTTCAGTGTCGCCGGTGGTGTGCGGGATGCAACGAGACGACGGAGCGAACGGTGCACGTGTGTGGGGCGCGGACGGCACGGACGGGTGGACTGGCCTGGCTCGACAACGATGGCGTCAACGCCATCAGCACCGTCGCGGGTGCGCTCGTCACCTGGGCCGTGGCGCGGAGCCTCGCCTGAGATGACCGGTCGTGGCTCGCCATCGTCCCGCGTCCTCCTCGTCAGCACCAATCGGGAGCGCGCCCCCCAACCCGTGCTGCCGAACGGCGTGGCCTGTGTCGCATCGGCCCTCGACGCCGCCGGCCACGACGTGCACGTGCTCGACCTGTGCTTCGTCGCCGACCCCGTGCAGGCGGCGCAGGAGACCGCGGCCCGCCTTCGGCCCGACGTCATCGGAGTCTCGGTCCGCAACATCGACAACAGCGACACGATCGCGCTCCGGCATTACACCCCGGAGGCCGCGGCGATCCTGCACGCGCTCCGGCGCGGCGCGCCCGGCGCACCGGTCCTCGCCGGCGGCGCAGCCTTCGGCGTCGCACCGGAGGCGCTCTTCACCGCGCTGGGCGTGGACTACGCCGTCGCCGGCGACGGTGAGCGGGCCACCGTCTCGGTCATCGGCGCGCTCGCGGCCGGGCAGCCGATCGCATCCGTGCCCGGGCTCGTTCGCCGAGTCGGTGCACGGACCGTGTTCACGCCACCCGGCGAGGACGCCGACCTGGACTCGCTGCCCCGGCCGCAGCTCCACCGCTGGCTCGAGGTGCGGCGGTACGAGCGGCACGGGGCGACCGTGCCCGTCCAGACGAAGCGCGGGTGCGTGTACAAGTGCGTGTACTGCACGTACCGGAACGTCGAGGGATGGGGCTACCGCTTGCGCGACCCGGGCGCGGTCGTGGAGGAGCTGGCCGAGCTGCGCCGCGGCGCGGGGGTCACGCGGGTCGATTTCGTCGACTCCACCTTCAACTCACCCCCGGGACATGCGATCGACGTCTGCGAGGCGATCGTGCGCGACGGCCGGCGGTATCATCTGGAGACGATGAACTTTACCCCGGCCGCGGCGCCCGACGAGCTGCTCGCCGTGATGCGCCGCGCCGGGTTCGCGACGCTGGGGATCACGGCCGAGAGCGCGAGCGACCCGGTGCTCGAGCGGTTGGAGAAGGGATTCGACGCGGCTCGGGTCCGGGACGTCGCCCAGCGCGTCGCCCGCGCCGGCATGCGCGTGCTCTGGATCTTCCTCGTCGGTGGACCGGGCGAGACGCCGGAGACGATGGAGGAGACCCTCGCGTTCGCGCGCGGTCGGCTCGGAGCCGGCGATGCGGTCTACCTGACCGTCGGGCTCCGGATCTACCCGGGCACCACGCTCCACCGCATCGCGCTCGAGGAGGGCGTCGTCGCCTACGGGGATCCGCTGCTCACGCCGACGTTCTACCTGTCGCCGTCCCTCGAGCTCGCGGCGACCGTCGAGCGGCTACGGGGATTCGCGCGTCAGCATCCACGCTTCATGTTCTCGGCCGATTCGCGGTCGCGCCTGCTCCCGGTGCTGACCCGTCTCGCGTCGGCGCTCCGCCTGCCGCGCCCTCACTGGCGCTACATGGGCGTGTTCCAGCGCGTCGCCCGGGCTGTCGGCTGATGGCGGGCGTGGCGCCGCGCACGGCCGATGTCGTGATCGTCGGTGGCGGCCCGGCCGGATCGGCGACGGCGTGGATGCTGGCGCGGGCCGGGCTCGCGGTCGTGCTGCTCGACCGTGCGCGGTTTCCGCGAGAGAAGCCCTGCGCCGAGTATGTGAGCCCGCAGGCGTCCCGTATCCTGGCGGAGATGGGGGTGCTCGAGCGGGTCGAGGCGGCGGGGGCCGCCCAGCTCGCCGGGATGGTCGTGCGGGCGCCGAGCGGGGCATGGTTCCGGGGAGACTTCGCGGCCGACCACGGCTTTCGCGGCTTTCGCGATCGCGGGCTGGCGCTCCCCCGGCCGACCTTCGACACCGTCCTGCTCCGGGCCGCGGAGGCGGCCGGGGCCCGGGTGGTCGAGGGTCTCCAGGTCACGCACCTGCCGCGCGACGGCGCCGGCCGTGTGATCGGCGTGAACGCGCGGACCGTGGCCGAGGAGGGCGTGGACGGCGCGGAGGGCGCGCCGGCCGGCAGGGCGGTCGGGGGCCCGTCGTGGACCATCCGGGCGGCGGTGGTCGTGGGCGCCGACGGCCTCCGGTCGGTCGTGGCGCGGCGGTTGGGGGTGGCGCGGTCGGCGCGATGGCCGCGCCGGCTGGCGCTCGTCACGCGCTACCGCGGCGTGGCCGGCATGGGTCTCGCCGGAGAGATGCACGTCGATCGATCGGGCTACCTCGGACTGGCGGATGTCGGACATGGCGAGACGAACGTGGCGCTGGTGGTGCCCGCGCGTCGAGCGATCGGGCTCGGGGGTGTGGCCGGACGCGGGCGGGCGGGATTTCTCGACGCGTGGATCGCGGCGCATCCGCACCTGGCGGCGCGGTTCGCGCGCGCGGTGCGCAGCGGTCCCGTGCGGGCGACCGGCCCGTTCGCCCAGCGGGCGCGCCGGGCCTGGGCTCCTGGCGCGGCGCTGGTGGGGGATGCGGCCGACTTCTACGACCCGTTCACCGGCGAGGGCATCTATGCGGCCCTCCGGGGCGGCGAGATGCTGGCGCCGTACGTCCACGATGCCGTCCGCAATCTCCGGCCCGGCGCGGCCGACCGCGCGCTTGCGGCGTACGACCGGTGCCGGCGCCACGAGTTCCGGGGCAAGTGGGCCGTCGAGCGGCTGGTGGCCGTCGCGGTCTCGATGCCATGGCTGCTCGACCGGGTGACGCGCGTGCTCGCCGCGCGGCGGGACATGGCCGACCTCTTCGTGGGAGTGGCGGGCGACATCGTTCCGGCCGAGCGAGTGCTGCGGCCGGCCTATCTGCTTCGCCTCCTGCTGCCGGTGCGCCCGGGCCGTGCGCGCGTGCCGGCGTCGGCGGGCACGACATGACCGTCGATCCGGACACCTTTCGCAGCGTGCTGGGACGGTTTGCATCGGGCGTGACCGTCGTGACCGGGATCTCAACCGACGGCCGCGACTTCGGGCTCACCGTGAGCGCGTTCAGCTCGCTGAGCCTGGTCCCGCCGCAGGTGCTGATCTGCATCGACCATGAGGCGTCGATGCATCCCGTGCTATCGTCCGCCCGGCACTTCGTCGTCAACATCCTCGCCGCGGACCAGGAGCCGCTGGCCCGTCGCTTCTCGGTGCTCGATGGGGACCGGTTCGAGGGGATCGGGTTCACGCGCGGGCAGACCGGCGTGGCGGTCCTGGACGACGTGCTGGCCTACATCGAGTGCCGCACCGCGTGCGCGCTCGAGGGGGGGGACCACACGATCTTCGTCGGCGAGGTCGAGTTCGCGCACGCGCGCTCGGGGACGCCGCTCCTGTACTACCGGGGGGGCTACGCCCAGCTCGAGCGATGACGTGAGCGGCGCCGACACCGGAGCGGACCTCGGGCCTTCGGGACGAGCGGAGCCCGAGGGCACGCTCGGCACGGCGGGGCCTGGGCGGATCGTGCGGGCGGTCCGCACGCCCGAGCGTGGACGGCGCGCGGAGATTCTCGACGCGCCCGACGCCGACCCGGGGCTCGCGTGCCGCTCCCTGCGCGATGTGGCGGTCGCGAACAGGCTGTTCGGCGGCACGCGCGCCGTGCTCGCGGAGCTGGCGCCGGTCTGGCGTCTGCTCCCGTCGCGGGCCACCCTGCTCGACGTCGGCACGGGCGTCGGAGACATCCCCGCCCGGGCGCGCGTGGCGGCGGCCCGGCACGGGATCGCGCTCGACATCGTGGGGCTCGAGAGCACGCCCGCGCTCGCGGCGGACAGCCGGGCGCATGCGCCGCTCGCCGTCTGTGGGGACGCGCGCGCCCTGCCGTTCGCCGACCGGAGCGTCGACATCGTCACCTGCTCTCAGGTGCTGCATCACTTCTTCGATGGTGACGCGCAGCAGATCATCGTGGAGCTCAACCGGGTGGCCCGGACCCGCGTGATCGTGAGCGATCTCCGTCGAAGCCGGATCGCCGCGACCGGCATCTGGCTCGCCTCCTTTCTGCTCGCCTTCCATCCCGTGAGCCGGCACGACGGCGTGGTGTCGGTCATGCGGGGGTTCCGGGTGGACGAGCTGCGCGAGCTCGTGCAGGCGACGGTCGGCGCCGTGCCGCTCGTGCGCTACCGCATCGGCGCCCGCATCACGGCGTCCTGGCGGCCGATGGCCGAGGGGGCCAGCCATGCCCCTGCCGCGACCGCCGATGCCGCGCCGGAGCGCCGCTCGGGCGCCCGGGCGGGGACATGACGGCGCCGGACGCGCCGCGCGCGGCCGATCCCGCCCTGCGCGACGGCGGTCACGCCGATGGCGCGACGCGGACGCTCGACTCGGTGCGGGGGCGCACGGCGCCCGGCGCGCCGTTGGAGCTCGGGCCGATGCCGGCGCGGCGGCGCATGCGCACGCTCGATGAGCGCGTGGTCCGGGTATCCGTCGAGTCGATCTTCGCGCTCGCCTGCGACGTCGAGCGTTGGCCGGCGCTGCTCCGTCACTACCGCGCCGTCCGGTTCCTCGACCGGCGCGCCGACGGAGGCGGGATCGTGGAGATGGCCGCCGATCGGCCCTTCGCGGTGGCCAACTGGCCGACCTGGTGGATGTCCGAGATGCGCATCACGCGGCCGCCCGACCCGCCGGCGATCCGCTTTCGACACATCGGCGGTATCACGCGGGGGATGGAAGTGGAGTGGACGTTCGCCCCGTTGGGCCCGCCATTCGCCCCGGAGCGTGCGCACGGCGCGACGCGGGTGCGTATCCTCCATCTGTGGGACGGACCTGGATGGCCGATCGTCGGGTCGGTCGCGGCGGTCGGCGTCATCGGGCCTGTGTTCGTGCACGGGATCGCGTCGCGGACCTTGGCGGGGCTCGCGGCGGCGGCTGAGGCTGGACGATGATGCCGGACCGCCATCGGCAACTCTGCGCTCGGCTCGCCATCGGCCGGACCGGGCGCCACACGAGCATCGGGGGGCAGGCATGACCGGGCGGCGGCGCGTGGCGATCACGGGTATCGGGGCGATCACGCCGATCGGCTTGACGGGTGAGGGGTTGTGGTGCGGCTTGCGGCGCGAGCGCTCGGCCGTCGACACCGTCACGCGGTTCGACGCGTCGCCCTTCCGGAGCCGCACCGCGGCCGAGGTGCGCGAGTTCGTCCCCACGGATCATCTCGAGGCGAAGCGCGCGAAGCGGCTCGATCGATTCGGCCACTTCTCGGTCGTCGCGGCCCGGATGGCCGTCGCCGATGCGGCGCTCGATCTGGCGCAGGAGGATCGCGACCGCATCGGCGCCATGATGGGCAGCGCGCTCGGCGGCTGCGCCTATGGCGAGGATCAGTACGCGCGGTTCCTGACACACGGGGCGAGCGCCGTCGACGCGACCCTCGCGCTCACCGTCTTCGCCGGGGCGGCGAGCTGCAACATCGCGATCGAGCTCGGAGTGACCGGGCCCAACTCGACCAACGCGATGAGCTGCGCCTCGGGGACGATCGCGATCGGCGACGGGTTCCGGCAGGTCCGCGCCGGCTACGCCGACGTCATGGTGTGTGGCGGCGCGGAGGCGCCGCTCGCGCCGCTCTGCTTCGGGGCGTTCTCCATCATTCGCGCGATGTCGACGCGGAACGAGGATCCGGCACATGCGTCCCGGCCGTTCGACAAGGACCGCGATGGGTTCGTCATGGGGGAGGGCGCAGCGGTCCTCGTGCTCGAGGAGTACGAGCGTGCCCGGAGCCGCGGGGCCCGGATCTACGCCGAGGTGCTCGGCTATGGCCTGACGAACGACGCCCATCACATGACCGCGCCGCGCCCCGACGGGTCGCAGGCGGCGCGGGCCATGCGCGACGCGCTCCGCGACGCACACGTGGGTCCGCACGAGATCGGGTACGTGAACGCGCACGGCAGCTCGACGCCGCTCAACGACCCCACGGAGACGATCGCGATCAAGCAGGTGCTGGGCGAGCGCGCCTACACGGTCCCGGTGAGCGGCACCAAGGGGTACTACGGCCACGCGCTGGGGGCCTCCGGCGCGATCGAGGCGGCGATCTGCGCGATGAGCGTCGAGCGGGATTGGCTCCCGCCGACGATCAACCTCGCGGCGCCGGACGCGGCGTGCGACCTGGACTACATCCCCGGAACGGGCCGCCACCAACACGTGGACGTCGTGCTGTCGAACTCGTTCGGCTTCGGCGGGATCAACGCGTCACTCCTGATGAAGCGGCCCGACTAGCCGCGGGACGCTCCGTGCGTCCCGCGGGGGGGTAGCGCCGTGGCGCTCAGCCTCGGGCATCGGCCGGATCGCACCGGGATGGCAGGGTGCCCCCTGACGAGGTCGCTCGGGGCCGGCTAGAATTCGCCGACCCTGTCCGGAGCCGACACCGATGCGGGACCCCGAGCGGCATTTCACCACGGAATTCATTGGCACGTTCGCGCTCGTGTTCGTGGGTGGCGGCGCGATCATCTCGGCGCACGATGCCGGCGGCGCGGGGCTGCTCGCCATTGCCGTCGCCCATGGGCTGATCCTGGCGCTCATGGTCACGGCGACGATGCGCATCTCGGGGCACCTCAACCCGGCGGTGACGATCGGGTTCCTCGCCGTGCGGCGGATCGAGCCGATGATGGCCGGCGTGTACATCGTGGCGCAGTTGTTGGGGGCGATCGCCGCGGCCTATGCGCTCAAGGCGCTCGTCCCGGCCGACCTCTTCACGGCCGCGCATGGCACGATCCAGGAGATCTCGGCCAGCGTCTCCTGGGGACAGGCGTTCTTCCTCGAGGCGATCGCGACGTTCTTCCTCGTGTTCGTGATCTTCGGCACGGCGGTCGACCCGCGCGCCCCGCAGGTCGGCGGGTTCGCGATCGGTCTCACGGTCGCCGCCGACATCCTCGCGATCGGTCCGCTGACCGGCGCGTCAATGAATCCGGCCCGCTCGTTCGGTCCGGCGGTCGCGACGCAGAACTTCGTCGGCCAGTTCGTCTACTGGGTCGCCCCGATCATCGGCGGCATTCTCGCCGCCATGGTCTACGAGTTTCTGCTGATCCGGCACCCGCCGGAGCCACCGGAGCACGGCGAGCTCAAGCCCTGACCTCTCCGCCTCCGTCGGCCGCGGCGCCCGCGGCGCCCGCGGCGGGCGGCGTCATGGTGCCCTTGTAGGCCATCGCTGGCTCGTCGACGCCGAAGTTCGTGGCGGCGAGCGCGGCGACGGTCGCCATCTGCTCGGGCGTGAGGTCCGGGCAGTCGCTCGCGTCGGCGAACTCGCGGAGCTGATCGGCGTCGTAGATGTTGGGCAGTGTCGTGATGACGCGCGGCTCGGCGAGCAGCCACTTGAGCGCCGCCTGGCCCAGCGTCATCCGGGTCGTCAGGAAGTCGAGCGTCCGGATCTTCTGGAGGCCATTGATGAGCCAGGAGCGGGGACGGTGTCGCCGGTGGTCGTTGGGAGGGAACACCGTGTCCTCGGTGTACTTCCCCTCGAGCATCCCCGAGGCGTGCGTGACGCGGATCGTGAAGCCGCAGCGCGGCGCGTGCCGGCGCGCCGCCTCGATCATCGCCGTTCCCGGGTGCTGCTCCAGAATGCTCCAGATCATCTGGATCGCGCCGACGTCGGGCTCGCGCTCGCACAGCTCGACTGCCTCGTAGAGCCAGCCGATCGCCGGGCCGAAGGCGGCGCCCCAGACCCGGATCTTACCCTCGCGCTGGAGATCGCGGAGCGTGTCCCAGAGCGCCGCGTCCCGCACATGCTCCATCTTCGCGTTGTGGATCTGGAGGAGGTCGATGTAGTCCGTCTCCAGCCGCTCGAGGCACCGGTCGACCGCGAAGCGGATCGACGCCGGGTCGGTGCGCATCGGAAGCTCCGACTGCCCCCGGCGCGCCCGGGCCGCGGCCTCGTCGTAGATGTCGTAGCCGACCTTGGTCGCGTACACGACCTCGTGCCGCCGCCCGCGGAACGCGGCCGCGAGCTGCCGCTCGGCCCGGCCGTTCCCGTACGCATCCGCCGCGTCGAAGAACGTGATGCCGCACTCGGCGTGCGCCCGGCGCAGCATCGCCACGGCTTCGTCATCGGTTTTCTCGCCCCACCACCCGGTCGCGAGCGTCCACGTGCCGAAGCCCACTTCGCTCACTGTCACGTCGGTGCCGGGAAACGTCCGGTATCGCATCAGCCGAGCCCTCGAGCTCCAGTCAGTCGCCGCCGCCCCAGCCACCGTCCAGCAGCCGCGCCGCGGCGGTCGCGAAATAGGTCACGATCACGTCGGCCCCGGCGCGGCGGATCCCGGTCAACGACTCCATCATGACACGATCGCGGTCGAGCCATCCCCGTTCGGCGGCGGCGCAGATCATCGCGTACTCCCCACTCACCTGATAGGCGGCGACCGGGTAACCGGTCGTCGCCTTGACCCGGTGCACGATGTCGAGATAGGGCCCGGCCGGCTTGACCATGACGGCGTCGGCGCCTTCCTCGATGTCGAGCGTGACTTCGCGCAGTGCCTCGTCGCCGTTGGCCGGGTCCATCTGGTAGCCCCGGCGATCGCCGGACCGCGGTGTCGACTCGGCGGCGTCGCGGAACGGACCGTAGTAGGCCGAGGCGTACTTCGCCGCGTAGCTCAGGATCGGCGTATCCGTGTACCCGGCGCCGTCGAGCGCCTCGCGCACCGCCCGTACCCGTCCATCCATCATGTCGCTCGGCGCCACGATGTCCGCCCCGGCCGCCGCGTGCGAGACGGCGACGCGGGCGAGCAGGGCCAGCGTGCCGTCGTTGTCGACCGCGCCCGATGGCGTGAGCACGCCACAGTGGCCGTGATCCGTGTACTCGCACATGCAGACGTCGGTGATGACGACCAGCTCCGGGAACTCTCGCTTGAGGGCGCGCGCGCTCTGCTGCACCGCGCCGACCTCGTCCCACGCCTCGGACCCGACGGCGTCCTTGGCGGTCGGGATCCCGAAGAGCAGGATGCCGCCGACCCCCGCCTCGACGGCCGCCGCGGCGTCGCGCAGCATCTCATCCACCGACGTCTGGGCCACGCCCGGCATCGATGCGACCGGCTGGCGCGATTCGGCGTCGCCGCTCCGGACGAAGACGGGCAGGACGAGCTGCCCTGGATCGAGGTGCGTCTCGCGGACGAGGCGGCGAAGCGGGGCGCTGCGCCGCAGCCGGCGGGGCCGAAGCGTCGGGAAGGTCGGCACCCCTGAAATCTATTCCGGTTGCGGCGGGAGGACGCGTGCCATGTCGCGCATCGCGGCGAGCATCGCGTCGGCCCCGCGCACGCGGAGCTCGGCCGCGAGCGCCTGCCCGCACGCCACGGCATCCGGACCCAACGGCCGGGCGCCGCGGAGCACGCGCCGCCCCGAGACTTCGGCGATCACGCCGTGCAGGGTCGCGCCCGGACCGTCGGCGATGCCCGGCCGCCCGTCGGTCGAGATGACGACGGCGCCGATCGGCACCTGGCACCCGCCGTCGAGCGCGGCGAGGAATGCGCGTTCGGCCGACACGGCGCGCATCGTGGGCTCGTCGTTGAGGAGGGCCAGCCGTCCTGTCGCGCCCTCCTCGCCCCTGCGCACCTGCACCGCGATCGCGCCCTGGCCCGCCGCCGGCAGCCAGGCCGGCACGTCGAGATAGGCGGCGATGTGTTGCGTCGCCTCGAGGCGCAGCAGGCCGGCCGCGGCCAGGATCGCGGCGTGCACCTGCCCCTCGTCCACCTTGCGGATGCGCGTCGGGACGTTGCCGCGGAGCTCGACGACCTCGAGATCCGGATGGGCGGCGAGCAGTTGCGCCCGCCGCCGCAGGCTCGAGGTGCCGACGCGCGAGCCGCGGGGCAGATCGGCCAGGCCGACCGCCCGGGCGGCGCTGCTCAGCACGAGCACGTCCCGCGGATCCTCACGCGGAAGCACGGCCACCACGGCGAGCGCCGGTGCCCGGTCGGTGGGCAGGTCCTTGAGCGAGTGAACGGCGCAATCGATCGTGCCGCGGGCCAGTGCCCGTTCCAGCTCGGCGGTGAAGAGTCCCTTCCCGCCGATCGCGCTCAAGGGCTCGTCGAGGCGCTTGTCACCGGTCGTGGTGAAGGTGACGAGCTCCCCGGTGATGCCATGCTGGGCGAGCGCGGCCTGCACGAGACGCGCCTGGCGGAGCGCGAGGGCCGACCCGCGAGTGCCGATGCGCACGACCGACGTATCGCGCTCGGCCGGCGTGCCACGCCGCGTCCGCGTGCGGGTCAGCGGGACGTGCTCCCCGCAGCGCCCACGCCGCTCGTCGCCGCGGGTGGCGTCGTGGGCGCGGAGGGCGGAGCGGACGCGTCGGATCGACAGGCAGCGGTCACCGCATCGACGACTCCAGGAATGGTCGCCTCGCTCGCCTCGGCGATCACGGTGAGGCCCGCGCGCCGGGCCGCGTCGCTCGTGATCGGTCCGATCGAGACCGCCGGCACGGCCGCCGCGAGCGCCGGGCCGACCATCGCCACGTACCCGCGGACGGCGGACGCCGACGCGAAGGTCGCGAGCTCCAGCGCTCCGGCGCGGATCCTCGCCCGCAGGGCCGCCGCGGCCGCGCCCTCCCCCTCGCGGTCCGTAGCAACGGAGCGATAGATCGGCAGGACGTCGACCGTCGCGCCGAGGCGGCGGAGGCCGTCCGGCAGGACATCGCGCGCGCCCTCGGCGGCGGGATAGAGCACGCGAGCGCCCCGCAGGTCGAAGTGCGTCCGGAGCGCGTCGAGCAGTCCCTCGGCGACGGACCGGTCCGGTCGCACATCGGCCGCGATGCCGACGGCGAGCAGCGCGTCGGCGGTCGCTGGTCCGACCGCGCTCACCGTCACGCCCTGGAGCGCACGGGCGTCCAGCCCGGCGGCGCGGAGGGCGTCCCAGAGCAGCCGGACGGCGTTCTGGCTGGTGAGGATCAGGTGGGCGTAGTCGCGGAGCCGCGCCAGTGCGGCGGCGAGCGGTGCGGGATCGAGCGGCTCGATCCGCAGCGCAGGCATCATGACGACCGATGCGCCGCGGGCGCGGAGCGCCTCGGCGAGCGCGCTCGCCTGCTCGGACGCGCGCGTCACCAGGATGCGGCGCCCGAGCAGCGGACGGGCACCTGGCAGATCGAACCACCGGATCGCGTCGCGGAGTCCGGCCACGCGGCCGATGATGGTGACCACCGGCGCCGTCAGGCCGGCGGTCGCGATCGCGTCGGCGAGTGTCGCCACCGTCGCCGTGATCGTGCGCTGCGCCGGGTAGGTCGCCCACTGGACGGCAGCGGCGGGCGTGTCGGCGGCCAGCCCACCGGCCATGAGCGCGGTGGCGATCGCCGGCAGCCGGCGCACGCCCATGTAGAGCACGATCGTGCCACCCGCGCGCGCGAGCGCCGCCCAATCCGTCTGCGCGTCGGGCTTGCCCGGGTCCTCGCTGCCGGTCACGAAGGTGACCGCCGTCGCCAGTCCACGATGGGTCACCGGAATGCCGGCGTACGCCGGCCCTGCGATACCCGCGGTCACCCCGGGGACGACCTCGAACGGGATCCCGGCGGCCGCGAGCGCCTGGGCCTCCTCGCCGCCGCGGCCGAAGACGAACGGGTCACCGCCCTTGAGTCGGACGACGGACTTCCCCGCCCGCGCGAGGTCGACGAGCAACGCACTGATGTCCTCCTGTCGGGCCGATGCGTCGTCGCCGCCGCGCTTCCCCACGAAGTGCATCTCGGGGGATGGGCCTCGGTCTGCGGCCGCGGACGGCAGTAGGTCGTCGCTCACCAGGGCGTCGTACACGATGGCGTCGCACGTCCCGAGCAGCGACCGAGCCCGCACCGTGAGGAGTCCCGGGTCGCCGGGGCCCGCGCCGACGAGATACACCGTGCCCGCGCGGATCGTGCTCACCGTCAGGCCACCGGCGTCGGCCCGCGGCGTCGACCCCTGGCGCCCGTCAGGGCGCACCGGGGCCGCGCGTGGACCGACGCGCCACCCGGCGCCACCGCCACCAGATGCTGAGCGCGTAGCCCGCGTAGATCAGGGCGGCCGCCACGTAGGCCGCATAGGCGTAGCCCGCATCGCGCGGCGGCATCAGTTCGGTCCTCCGCTCCCATCCGCCTCCTCACGTGCCTCGGCGGCCAGCGCCAGCCGGTACCGGGCCCGCAAGAGGGCGACGAAGAGCAGGGCAAAGGCGACGAAGGCCAGCGCGAAGGTGACCGCCATCTCGGCCGGCATCGACGGCGCGCTGGGCTTGAGCACGATCGGCTGCGGGTGGAGCGTCCGGAAGAGGTAGACCGTGAGGTGAATGAACGGGACCAGGAGCCCGGCGAGGATCGCCAGCACGGCCGAATAGCGGGCGCGAAGCTCGCGGTCCTCGACGGCCTGACGCATCGCCAGGTACCCGAGGATGATGAGCCAGAGGAACAGCGTGGCCGTGAGCCGTGCGTCACCCGACCACCAGGTCCCCCAGACCGGCTTGGCCCAGAGCGGCCCCGTGATGAGGACCACGGTGGTGAATGCGAGCCCCACCTCGGCCGAGCAGGCGGCGACGCGGTCGAGCTTCGGGTCGCGGAGCCAGAGGTAGAGGACACTCGAGATCGCCATCAGCGCGAACGCGAGATAGAGCGCCGTGAAGGCGGCCGGCGCATGGAGGTAGAAGATCTTCTGCGCGGGCCCCTGGAGCGCTTCGACCGGCGTGAAGGCGAGCGCGCGAACGTACGTGACGCCGACCGCGGCGACCGCGGTCCAGAAGAGCGCCCCGAAGGGCCGCGGCGCGGACGTCGGGGCGCGGTCGCGGCCGGGCGGAGCGGACTCGTCGCGGGCCGGCGCGCCCGCCCCCCCGCCCGCTCCGCCCGCTCCGTGTCCCGCGACTCCGACGTTCGACGTCGCACCCATCAGGTCATCACCTCTCGATCGTGAACGGATAGGCGAGGGTGCAGGCCGCCACGAACACGAGATCGAACGCGGTCAGCAACTTGATCCACTCCCACACCCCGGACCCCGGCCGGCCGCCCATCACCAGGACCGTCGCCTGGGCGGCCGAGGTGACCACCGGGACGAGGAACGGCAGCGCGATCGTCGGCAGCAGGAGCTCGGCGAGGCGCGTATTCACCGCCATGGCGCTGAACAGCGTGCCGACCGACACGAGCCCGACAGCGGCCAGCACCACCACACCCGCGAGCGCGGCGACCGCGCTCCAGCTCATCGACACGTTGTAGAACAGCACGACCGCCGGGACCGTCACCACGAGCACGCCGAGCACGAAGATCAGATTGGCGAGCGCCTTGCCGAGGAAGACGGCTTCCCGGCTGATCGGTGCCACGAGCAGCGCGTCGATCGCCCGGTCGGTCAGCTCGGCGCCGAAGGACCGGTTGAGTGCCAGGAGCCCGGAGAACGTAAAGATGACCCAGAGGACACCGGGCGCCAAGTCGAGCGCAGAGACCGCGGTCGGATCCCAGGCGTAGAAGAAGATCGCGGCGGCGAGGACGGCGAAGACGGCGGCCGCGAGGAAGGCGACCCGAGTCCGGAGCTCGACCATGAGATCCTTGCGCGCGATCGTCCACGCGGCGCCGGCCGTGCCGGGCATCTCGCGCACCGGGGTCATCCCGCGACCGCCGTCAGCTCGCGGTACTCGGCGGCGTACGCGGCCGGGTCGACGCCCTCACGCTGCTCGGCGCGCACGAATCGACCATCGCGCATGACCGCGAGCCGCGTGGCGATCGCCAGCCCTTCCTCGAGGTGGTGGGTGACCAGGATGAGCGCGGCGCCCGCTCCTCTGAGCTCGGCGAGAGCGGTGGTCAGTGCCGCCGCACCGGTTGCGTCGAGGCCGGTGTACGGCTCGTCGAGGAGCACGATGCGGGGAGCGTGGACGAACGCGCGGGCGATCGACACGCGCTGCTGCAACCCGCGACTCAGCGTGCGGACGAGCGCGTCGGCGCGGTCCAGCACGCGGAGACGGGCCAGCGCCTCGGCGGCCGCCGCATGGGGCGCAGCGAGCCCGTGGAGCCGCGCGGAGAACTCGACGTTCTCCCGAACGGTGAGCGCCGGATAGAGCATGGTGTGGTGCGAGATCAGTCCGACCTGGGCGCGGGTGGCCGCGCCCCCCGGGAGCGCGATGCCGCCGACGCGCGCCGAGCCACCGGTCGGATCGAGCAGGCCCGCGAGGACGCGCAGGAGCGTCGTCTTCCCCGCGCCGTTCGGACCGAAGACGGCGAGGCAGTCCCCGGCCTCGAGCGAGAGGTCGATCCCGGCGAGCGCCCACCGATTGCCGAAGCGGCGCGTGAGGCCGCGGGCCTCGACCACGGCCGTCCCTGCAAGCGCATGCGCCACGGGGCGGAATCTAAGACCGTCCGGGCCCAATGCGGTCGCGGCACACGACCGACCGCCACCCGGCCACCGGAAACCCGCCGCCGCACGGTCGCGCCCTGGCCGGGCGCGGGACACCGCGTCAGATTGTCGGGCGTGAGCGACATCGACGTCCTGTTGCAGGAGGAGCGGCGGTTTCCGCCGCCGGCGTCGTTCCGGCGGCACGCGGTCATCCGCGACAGTGCCGTGTATCGCGAGGCGGCCGCCGATCCCGAGGGCTACTGGGCCCGGCGCGCGTCGGAGCTCGACTGGTTCGTGCCCTGGCAGCGGGTGCTCGACTGGGACCCGCCCCACGCCAAGTGGTTCGTCGGCGGCAAGCTGAACGTCTCGGTCAACTGCGTCGACCGGCACCTGGCGGCCAGGCGCGACAAGCCGGCGCTGCTCTGGGAAGGCGAGCCGGGCGATCGCCGACGGATCACGTACGGCGAGCTGTCGCGCGACGTCAACCGATGCGCGAACGCCCTGCGGGCGCTCGGCGTCCGACGGGGCGACCGCGTCGCGATCTACCTGCCGCTCGTGCCCGAGGCCGCGGTGGCGATGCTGGCCTGCACCCGCATCGGGGCGGTGCACTCCGTCGTGTTCGGCGGGTTCTCCCCCGACTCGCTGCGCGACCGGATCAACGACGCCGCCGCCACGCTCCTGATCACGGCCGACATCGGCTTCCGCCGCGGGCAGCCCGTTCAGCTCAAGCGCAACGCGGACAGAGCGCTCGAGGCGTGCCCGTCGATCCAGCGCGTGGTGGTGGTGCAGCGCCGCCCGGAGGCGCCGGACCCCGCGGCCCCGATGACGGCGTCGCGGGACGTCTGGTGGCACGACGTGATGCGCGAGGCGTCCACCGACTGCGCTCCCGAGCAGATGGACGCCGAGGATCCGCTGTACATCCTGTACACGTCGGGCACGACGGGGAAGCCCAAGGGAATCGTGCATACGACCGGCGGCTACCTGACCGGCGTCGCGGCGACGACGCGTGATGTCTTCGACCTGCACGAGCAGGACGTCTTCTGGTGCACGGCCGATGTCGGCTGGGTGACCGGGCATTCGTACGTCGTGTACGGCCCGTTGGCGAACGGCGCGACGTCGGTGATCTACGAAGGCGCACCCGACTGGCCCGACAAGGACCGGTACTGGGCGCTCTGCGCATCGCTCGGGGTGACCATCCTCTACACCGCGCCGACCGCGATCCGGGCATTCATGAAGTGGGGCGATGCGTATCCGGCGCGCCACGACCTGTCGCGGCTCCGGCTGCTGGGCTCGGTCGGGGAACCGATCAATCCCGAGGCGTGGATCTGGTACAGGGAACGGATCGGCGGCGGCCGATGCCCGATCGTCGACACCTGGTGGCAGACGGAGACCGGCGCGATCGTGATCTCTCCGCTGCCGGGCGTCACCGAGACCACGCCGGGCAGCGCGACGATCCCGCTGCCGGGGTACTCGGCCGACCTGCTGGACACGCAGGGGCGCTCGATCCCGACCGGCGGCGGCTTTCTCGCCCTGACGCGCCCCTGGCCGTCGATGCTACGGACCATCTGGGGCGACGATGCCCGATACGTGCAGACCTATTTCAGCAAGTGGCCCGGCCGCCCCGACCTGTACTTCGCGGGCGACGGCGCCAAGCGCGACGAGCACGGTTACTTCTGCATCCTGGGACGCGTCGACGATGTGCTGAACGTGGCCGGCCATCGGATCGGCACGATGGAAGTCGAGTCGGCGCTGGTCGACCACCCTGCCGTCGCCGAAGCCGCCGTGGTCGGGCGCAACCACGACCTCAAAGGACAGGCGATCGCTGCGTTCGTGACCCTGCGGGCCGGACACGATCCGTCCCCGGCGTTGCGGGACGAGATCCGGAGCCATGTGGCCGACAAGATCGGCGCGATCGCGCGCCCCGACGACATCCTGTTTGCGGCCGATCTGCCCAAGACCCGGTCGGGGAAGATCATGCGCCGGCTCCTCCGCGACATCGCGGAGGGTCGCGCGCTGGGGGACACCACGACGCTGGCCGATCCGGGCGTGGTGGCCGGCCTCAAGGCGGAATACGAATCGCTCGAGAGCTGACCGCGGCCGGGCGCATCGATCGGCGCGCCAAGTCGCTGCCGCTCCGTGGCTTCGCCGCCGGTGCGCGGGTCGGCTGTTCCCGCGCCCGAGCTCAGCCGTTATATTAGGCACGTGTTAGGAAAGCTGTTCCCCGAGTCGATCTTCCCGCGGAAGCTGAGCGCCGGGAGCGAGCGACGGCTGCGTCTCGCCCAGGCCCGGGCCGAAGAGGCGATCATCCGGACGCACGTCGAGAACGCGCTGACGTTCGTCGACACGTTGGCCGAAGAGCTGTCGTTCGATCGGGCGATCGACAGCTACATCCGCACCATGGGGATCCCGGAGCCGCTCGCGAGCTCGGTGGCCACGCGCGCGCTGGTCGCGCTCGGGCAGGATCTCGTGGCGGCGCGCCGTCGTGCGCGCGACGAGGAGGTGGGCGGCGACGAGGAGTCGCGGCCGCGCCTCCGCCTCAACGACGCCGAGAGCCGGCAGCGGACGATCAGGCGGGCGTAGCGCTCCGCGCCGGAGCACCCCGGGCGATCGCCCCCCGCGCCCGCCAGTCCAGGGCGGCGACGACGAACATGGCTGTGACGATCAGCGCCGACGTCACGCAGTAGAGGCAGATGGCGTGGATGACGAACAGCTCCATCGCCGTCAGATAGGCCGAGAAGAGCAGCCCCCATCCGGTGAGCGCGACGAGCAGGCGCGACACGCCGAGCGCGTCGGCGAAGCGGGGCTGCGTGCCGGCGACCGCGGTGATGAGGACCGCCAGGTAAAACGCCACGCCCCAGGTCGCGACCGGGATCCCGAGCCACATCGACCATCGGCTCGACTGCACCTGCTCGCACGACCCGATGGCGCAGGCGAGCTGGCCGACGTAGCCGAGCTTGTAGAGCGTGAGGTAGGCCGACAGGAACGCGCCGACGAGCGCGAGCAGGGCGAGCACCATGCGCCTGGTCATCGGTCAGATCCCGCCCGGCTCCGTCACCGCCCGCCAGGTCCCCGGGTCAGCGGGCGGCGGAGGTGTGCGCGGGGGCTCCGGGCCCACGTCCGCGCGCGCTGTCCACATACGCGTGCAGCTCGTCGAAGGTGATCGCGCCGGGCAGGACGCGATTCCCGATCACGAACGTCGGTGTCTCGTTCACGTGGAGCTGCTCGCCCTCGGCCTTGTTGGCCGCGATGTCGCGCTGGTGCGCTCCCTGCTCGACGCACTGCTGCCACCTGGGGACATCGAGGCCGAGGGTCTGGGCGTAGCCGCGCATCACCTTCTCGGGGTCGCTCGTCGTCTCGCCGTTCCACTCTGTCTGCCCCTGGAAGAGCCGGTCGTGCATCTCCCAGAACTTCCCCTGGTCGCCGGCGCAGGCGGCCGCCTCGGAGGCGACGAGCGTGTTCTTGTGCTGCGGGAGCGGGAAGTCGTAGTAGGTGACCTGTGCGTAGCCCGAGTCGATGATCCGGCGCCGGACATCGGGCTCGGTCACGACGGTGTAGTTGGCACAGGCCGGGCACTCGAAGTCCGCGAACTCCATGATGTGGACGGGCGCGTCGGATCGGCCGAGCGTGTGCCCGGTGGCGGCCGACGCGGGGACGGCGGCGTCGAGGGTGCGGGCGGCGACCGGCTTGGGGCGATTCGCGAGGTAGCCGAGCACGCCGGCGCCGACGACCACCAGCAGCACGACGACGGCGACGAACACGCGTTGATTGGGTGGCCCGCCCGCGGCGCCGCGTCGCGCGCGTGGCGCGGACCGGCTGGCCGGGGGCGTCCGCTGCTGGCCGCGTGGCGCGCCGCCCGAGGCGCCCGAGGCGCCCGAGGCGCCCGAGGCGCCCTTGCCGCTGCCGCCCCGCTTCCGTCCCTCGTCACCTGGCATTCGACTTACCATTTCTTGGGTCCGTCCTCATCGTCAGGCTTCCACTCCGTTCGCTCCCACTGCCGATCCTCGTTCTGGGCATCGGCCACGATGCGCCGATTTTCCGCGACCTCGGGGGTATCGTAGGTCGCCCGCACCTCGTAGTGGAAGAGCTCCGTCCGTACGTCGCCGATCAGCTCCATCAACTCGTTGGCGCGGGTGAGCAGCACCCCCGCCGCGTCCAGCTGGCGGATGCGCTCCGCCAACGTCCGAAGCATCTGTTCGAGGTTGCGGCGCCGGGCTTCCCCATATGTCTCGTCGGCCATGAGATCCGCTGCTGCTCCTTCGGTGCCGTCCACCGAGCGGCGGCTCGTGACGCACCGTTCCGAAAGCTAGGCTGGGGTCGGACCTGCGCAAGCAATTGCGCCCGCGTATCTTGCCTCGCGTGAGCGAGACCGTCCGCACCGGCGCGCCCGAGCCCGCGCCGTCCCCGCTGCCACCCGCGCCCCGTCCCGCGTCCGGTCCCGCGTCCGGTCCCGCGTCCGGTCCCGCTCGGCCGGCGTCCTTGCTCGCGGAGCTCGAGTGGCGTGGGCTGCTGTACGATCACACCGATCGTCTTGCCGACGCGTTGGCGGCGGGACCGGTCACGGGGTACTGCGGCTTCGATCCGACCGCCGACAGCCTGCACGTCGGGAACCTCATCCCCGTGATGGGCCTGCTGCACCTCCAGCGCACGGGGCACCGGCCGATCATCCTCATCGGCGGCGGCACGGGCCTCATCGGAGATCCCAGCGGCAAGGCGGCGGAGCGGCAGTTGCTCGCCCCCGAGCAGATCGCCGCCAACGGCCGCGCGATCCGGCAGCAGCTCGAGGGCTTCCTGGAGTTCGGCGGGCCGCGGGGCGCGCTCGTCCGGGACAATGCCGACTGGCTCACGCCGCTCTCGGCGGTCGCACTGCTCCGCGACATCGGCAAGCACTTCAGCATCAACTACATGCTGGCGAAGGACTCGGTCCAGTCCCGCCTCGAGGGTGGGATCTCCTTCACCGAGTTCGCGTACATGCTCCTCCAGGCGACCGATTTCCTCGAGCTGCACCGCCGCGACGGCGCGACGCTCCAGCTCGGGGGCAGCGACCAGTGGGGCAACATCACCGCCGGCATCGAGTTGATCCGGCGGACGACCGGCGCCTCGGCGCACGGGCTCGTGCTGCCGCTCGTGACGACGGCGAGCGGGACGAAGTTCGGCAAGACCGAGGCGGGGGCCGTCTGGCTCGACCCGCAGCGGACGTCGCCGTACCAGTTCTATCAGTTCTGGATCAACGCCGACGACCGCGACGTCGTGCGTTACCTGCGGTACTTCACGCTCCGGCCTCGCGAGGAGATCGCGGCCCTGGAGACGGCGATGGCCGCCGCCCCGGAGCGGCGTGAGGCCCAGGAGACGCTGGCGTTCGACATCACGTCGCGGGTCCACGGCGAGGCGCTCGCGCGATCGGCGCAGCGGGTCTCGGCGGTGCTGTTCGGCGGCAGCGCGCGCGCGCTCAGCGCCGACGAGCTCCTCCTCCTCAAGCGGGAGATGCCGAATGTCGAGGTCCGCCGCGATCGCTTCGTGGCGCCGGTCGGCGTCGGCGCCGGGCCGCCGGTCTTCTCCGCCGACCTGGTCGACCTCGCCGTCGAGGCCCGCATCGTGAGCTCCAGGAGCGAGGCCAGGCGGCTCATTCAGCAGGGTGGCCTCTACGCCAACGATGAGCGGGTCACGCCGGAGAACACGCGGGTCGGGGAGCGAGACCTGTTGCCGGGCAACGCCCTCATCCTCCGCAAGGGCGCCCGCCACCGGACGTTCATCCAGTTCCTCTGACGGAAGGCGCTGGCGCGGCGCCGACCCGGCGCCCACGGCCGCCCGACGGTGGTCGTGCGGCGTCGCGAATGCCGATGGCGGGCGGCATGCCACGCCGGCCGGCATCCCGGGCGGATGCCGGCCGGTGCCCCCCCGTGGGGGCGGCATTCATGCCGCCCGCTACCGTCATTTCGCACCGATGCCTGACCCGGCATTCACGCCGTTCGCCGTTCGGCGTTCGTACCATCCGGCGTGGGCGCGGAATGCCACACGCGGCGCCCCATCCCACGCCCGCCCGGGTCCGTGCCGATGCGGGTCGCGGGCGCATGAATGCCGGGCCGGGCGTCCGTGCGGGATGCGCGTCGCGGGCGGCATGAATGCCGGGCCGGGCATCCGTGCGGGATGCGAATCGCGGGCGGCATGAATGCCGGGCCGGGCATCCGTGCGGGATGCGAATCGCGGGCGGCATGAATGCCGGGTCACGCCTCCCTGTGGGATGCGAATCGCGGGCGGCATGAATGCCGCCCCTACGGGGGGGGCGGCGACGGCGGGGACGTCGACGACGATTGGGTCAGGCGCTCCAGCTCGGCCTCTTCCTCGGGGCGCCGCTTCCAGCGGCGATGGTGCCAGAGGTATTGCTCGGGATAGGCGCGGACCCAGCGCTCGAGCACCGATGTGTATCGACGCACCACCGCGTCGACGTCCCGCTCGCGGTCGCCGGTGTCCTCCACCAGGATCGGCTCGACGAGCGCCCGGTACTTCCCGCTCGGCAGACGGATCGCCGTGCCGACGACGAGCGGCACGCCGAGGCGAAGCGCGAAGACTCCGGGCCCGCGCGGCGTCTTGGCGAGCCGCCCAAAGAACGGCACATACGTCGACGCCATCCCCTTGACGCCCTGATCGGCGACCAGGGCGACCACGTGGCCGCTCCGGAGCGCCCGCGGGATGCGCCGCACCGGGTCGTCCGGGATGACGCCGAGCCCCGCCCGCTCGCGCGTCGCCGTCAGATAGCGATCGACGAACGGATTCGTCATCCGCCGGACGACGCCCTCGATCCCGACCCCGCGCGCGGCGATGTAGGCACCCGCCAGCTCCCAGTTCCCGATATGTCCGGTGACGACGATGACCCCGCGGCCCGCGGCGAGCGCGTCCGCCATGCGCGCCCAGTCGCCCTCGCCGTCGAACATGTCGAGCACCCGCTCGCGGGAGAGCGTGGACAGCAGCGCCGCTTCGACCGCTGTCCGCCCCAGATGCTCGTACGCGCCGCGCGCCACGCGCCGCACTTCGCGCGCACCCCACTCCGGGAACGCGGTCGCGATCTGCGACTCGACGACGTGACGTCGGATGCGGAGCGGCCGGTATCCGAGGCGCGCCACCCGACCGGCGATCGAACCGGCGGCGCGCCAGGGGACGAGCCCGAGCGCGCCGAGCCCGACCCGGAGCGCCGCGTACTCGACGACGTCGCCGACCGATGCCATCACCCGACTCCGCCGACGTCGCCCGCCGCGCCGCGCGGTCCGGCACCTCGCCCGGCGCCTCGCCCGGCACCTCGCCCGGCCCCGGACCGGCCGCCCGCGCGCCGGGCCGCCGCCCGCACCGCGTCCGCCGCGAAGTCGCGCACCTCCCGCGCCACCCGGCCCCAGTTGTAGTACCGCTCGACCGCATCGCGAGCCGCCCGTCCGAGCGCAGCACATCGGGCCGGGTCGTCGAGGAGCGTCCGGATGGCCGCGGCCGCCGCGGCGGGGTCCACGGGGTCGACCACGACTCCCGTCTCACCGTCGCGCACGGCCGACCGCACGCCGCCGGAGTCGCCGGCGACGCTCGGCGTGCCGCTCGCTCCGGCCTCGACGAAGGCGATCCCGAATCCCTCGGCGTTGATGCCGGCGTCGACCCGGGAGAGGCCGACGTAGACGGTCGCCGTCGCATAGGCCTCGGCGATCGCCTCGTCCGCCAGGGCCCCGGCGAACACCACCCGATCCCGCACGCCAAGCCCGTCAGCGAGCGCCTCGAGACGGTGGAGATCCTCGCCCGTCCCGATCACGAGATACCGCAGGCTCGGCCAGCCCTCGCGCAGCGCGGCGAGCGCCGCCAGCCCGACATCGATCCCCTTGTGCGGCGTGAGACGAGCCACGGTCAGCAGGAGTGGCGCATCGCCGAGCCCGAGCCGGGCGCGGAGCGCGCCCGTGTCGCGGCCCGGGTGGAAGAAGGCGGGATCGGTGCCCAGCGGGTTGACCAGCAGCGTCGGCGGGCGGCGCACGCCCGCCTGCGCCATGACATCGCGGGCGACGTCGCCGCTCCAGTCGGAGATGGCGACGACTCCGGCGCTGTCCTCGAAGATCCGGCGCGCGGTCCAGCGCTTGAGTGGACTCCGATCGATCTTCCGGTGCTCGCGGAGGAGGTCGCCGCCGTAGACGTAGACGAGGTACGGGACACCGGTCACCCGATGCGCCCACCACGACGGGTACCCGGCGGGCCGGATGTTGCCGCAATGAATCACGTCGACGTGGTCGGGACGCCCGACCGCCGTCCGGGGCGCCAGCCACCGGGCCCACCGCGCCTGGTTGCCGATCGTCTTGGCGCCGCGGAAGGTGAACGGTTGCCGCACGATGTCGTACGGCTCGCCGGTGTCGAAGGTACCCGCCTCGCGCTGTCGGGCGCCGTCCGGAGCGACCGTGGAGACCATCACGTGGTCGCCGGGCGTCGCGGCGAGCCGCCGGCACAGCTCGACGTGGCGGCGGGACATGCCGCCGCCGAGCGGCGGATAGTCCTGCGTGATGAAGAGATGCCGGAGCGCGCGCACGCCGTCCCGGTCACCCGGTCCACAGCGTTCGATCCCGCGCGCTGTCCGCCGCCTGTTGCACGGCGTCGAGCATCGCGCGCTCGTCGTACTGGCGCGCGACGCGCGCCCGGCCGGCGCTCCCCATCGCCGTCCGCTGCGCATCGTTGGCGAGCAGCTCGGCGACGGTCGCGGCCGCCGCGGCGGTGTCCCCGGGCGTCAGCACCGCGCCCGTGATCCCGGCCGCCAGATAGCGCTCGGCGACCGTGCCACGGTCGGTGAGCACGGGAATCCGCATCGCCATGAAGTCGAGCGCCGCATAGGCCGCCGTGTCGAGCGTCGCCGCCACCCACCCGACGTCCGCGGCGCGGAGCACGGCCAGGTCGTCGTCCCGCTCGTCGACGTGCGTGATGCGGCGGGCGATGCCGAGCGCGGCGGCGTGCATTCGCAGATCCTCGTGACCGGCCCCGTGGCCGAGCAACACCAGGTGGAGCTCGGGGTGGCGCGGGGCGAGCAGGGCCATGGTGCGGAGCACGCCCGCCGCTCGGACGCGCTCAGCGCCGTCATACACGCAGACGATCAGGCGGGCTGCCGGCGAGGCCGCGCCGAGCGCCGCGGCCGGGACGGGACGCAGCTCGTCGTAGCGCGAGGGGGCGACGCCCAGCTCCGCGACGACCGGCCGCCGCGCGCGTGCGAGGGGCGACACCGCGTCCTCATCGAGCCGCGAGGCGAACATCAGCCCGCCGCTCGCCAACCGCAACGCCATGCGCGTCCCCCGTCCGGCATGGAACCGCCCGCCGGCCGGCACGCGCCGCACGACCCCCCCGCGGCCGGCGAGCCGCATCGCCATCGCGACCGCGAGCTGCTCCGCCTCGGTATGGACGAAGACCGTCTCGACGAAGCGCTCCGTGAGGATCCGCTGGAGCCGCCAGCTCCGCACGGGTAGCGAGCCGCCGGGTGCGAGCGGAATGACATCGCAGCCCTCGGCGGCCGCGCGCACCTCGACGGCGCTGCTGCCGGGGCAGACGAACGTCACCTGATAGCCGCGGTCTCCGAGCCCGCGGGCGGCGGCGGCGAACGCCCGGGCGCTCCCCGTCCACTGCGGGGCGGAGTAGTAGAACAGGACGCGCACCGGCTAGCCCAGCGCGCCACCGACCGGAGCCGGGCGCGCGAGCAGGGGCTCGTCGTCGGGACCGATCGGCGCGTCCCCGAACTGGAGCGCGTGGAGCCGGTGATAGAGCCCCCGGAGCGCCAGCAGCTCGGTGTGAGTGCCGCGCTCCACGATGCGCCCGCGATCGAGCACCAGGATCTGGTCGGCATGCGCCACGGTGGAGAGCCGGTGCGCGATGACGAACACCGTGCGCCCGGCGAGCAGCCGGTCGATCGCCTCCTGGACGAGCCGCTCGCTCTCGGTATCGAGCGCCGACGTCGCCTCATCGAGGATGAGGATCGGCGGGTCGGTCAACAGGGCGCGGGCGATCGCGATGCGCTGCCGCTGCCCGCCGGAGAGTCGCGTCCCCCGCTCCCCCAGGATGGTGTCGTAGCCGTCCGGCAGCTCGGCGATGAAGGCGTGGGCGTTGGCGGCGCGGGCCGCGGCCTCGACCTCCGCGTCGGTGTAACGCCCCTCGGCGCCGTAGGCGATGTTGCGGCGGACGCTGTCGTTGAAGAGCACCGTGTCCTGGCTCACGATCCCGGTCAGCGCGCGCAGCGCGGCGAGCCGGATCTCGCGCGTGTCGGCTCCGCCGAGGAGAATGCGGCCGCTCGTGGGCTCGATGAACCGGGGGATGAGGTCGACGAGGGTGCTCTTCCCCGCCCCGCTGGCCCCGACGAGCGCCACCACCTCGCCCTTGCGCGCCGTGAACGTGATGTCGGACAGCACCGGCTCGCTCGCCGGCGCGTAGGCGAACGTCACGCGCTGGAAGCTGACGGCGTCGAAATCGGCGCCGACGTCGCGCGTCCCCCGATCGGCCTCGGTCTCGGTGGGCTCGTCCAGGATCTCGAAGATCCGCTCGGCGGCGGCGAGCGAGGCCTGGGCCGTGGTCGGGAGCTGCGTCACCTGCTTGAGCGGCTGGAGGAGCTTCATGGCGATCGTGAGGAAGACCAGCAGCTCGCCGCCGGTCAGCGTCCGATCGACGAGCACGCCCCGCGCGCCGTACCAGAGGAGACCGACGATGACCAGGGTCCCCAGGAACTCGGTGATCGGCTGCGACAGCAGGGCCAGCTTCGTCACCCGCACGAGTCGCCGCGAGTACTGCGTGCTCGCTTCGACGAACCGCCGCTCCTCGTAAGGCTCGGCCCGGAAGGACTTCACGAGCCGCATCCCGGAGACGATCTCCTGGAGCACGCTCAGGATCTCGCCGTAGTCGTCGCGGAGCCGGCGGTGGTTCTTGCGGAGGCGGCGGAGGATGGGCTGGAGCGTCCCGGTGATCGCCGGGGCGACGGTGAGCATGATGAGCGACAGCCGCCACGAGACGGCGAACATCGACGCGATGTACACGACGATCTGCGAGCCGTTCTGGATCCCGGACGTCACCAGCTGCGTGACGAGCAATTTCGTCTGGTCGGTGTCGACCAGGATCCGGGCCGTGATCTGGCCGCCCTTGGTCCGCGTGAAGTACGGCAGCGGGAGACGCTGGAGATGCGCGTAGACGACGTTCCGCATGTCGCGCGTCACGTACTCCTGGAGCTGCGCCCCCAGCTGGCCCCCGTACCAGACGAGGAGATTCTTGACGGACACGGTCGCCAGGACGATCAGGATGACCGTCTCGAGCGACCCCATCTTGTCGCGCGGATCGAGCAGGAAGCCGATCGTGAAGGCGACGAACCGGGTGAGCGCCGTCCCGTTGACCGCGAACGGCGGCTTGTCGAAGAGCGCATTGAGGAACGGAATCAGGAGCGCGATCGAGAACGCATCGAGCGCCGCGGCGACGACGCTGGACGCGATCGCGCCGCCCATCCGCCACCGGTGCGGCCGCAGGAACCCGAGGAGCCGGCGGTAGGCGATCCCGGCCGGCGTGCGGCGCGCCCCGGACCGCGCCGGCGGGGTCGGCCCGGCCTCGGACGGCGGCGCGGGGACCCGGGCAGCCGAGGCATTCATGCGGAATGCGGGAACGGGCCGCGCTACCGGCGCGGCGTGAGCAGCGCCACCGGGAGGATCACCTCTTCCGGTGTCACCCCGCCGTGCAGGAACGACCCGCGGTATCGGCTCTGGTACTCGCGGAGCTTGGTCGGATACACGAAGAACGAGTCGCCCGTGGCGAGCAGCGTGTGCGAGCCCAGACCCCGGTGGGGGAGGCGCAACTGGTCGGCGCTGGGGAAGAGCAGCGCGTGATCGGGCCGCTCGGCGCGCACGTCCTCGCCGAACTTGTAGCGCAGATTCGCGGTCGCGTCGCGCTTGGCGTACACGGTCGCCGGTGTCTGGCAGTGAATCGAGCCGTGGTCGCTCGTGAGCAGCACGGTGACCCGCCGGCGGGCGGCTTCCTTGAGGACACCGAGCAACGCGGACCGCTGAAACCACTGCACGGTCAACTGCCGGAGCGCGATCTCGTCGCGCGCCACCTCGTACAGGATCGCCGACTCGCTCCGGCCGTGGGTGAGCAGGTCGACGAAGTTGAAGACGAAGGCCGTCACCCCATCGGGGGCGATCGCGGCATGGAGCCGCCGCTCCAGCTCATCGGAATCGGCGGCGGTCGAGATCTTGAAGTACCGGACGGGGACCGGGTGCTCGAGCTCCGTCAGGTGCGCCTCGAGCAACTCCCGCTCGTGCGCGTTGAGGGTCTCATCTTCGCGTGCCCCGGGACCCCACCAGTCCGGGAACCGGGCGGCGATCTCGCCGGGGAAGAGGCCGCTGAAGAGGGCGTTCCGCGAGTACGGCGTGGCGGTCGGCAGGACGGCGAAGTGGTGGGTCACCTCGACGTCGAACAGCGGGGCCAGCAGCGGCTCCAACGCCATCCACTGGTCGAGCCGCAGGCAGTCGACGACGACGAAGATCGCCGCCCGGTCGCGCTGGAGCACGGGGAGCAGGAACTCGCCGATGACGTCGACCGAGAGCGGGGGTCGATTGCCCTCGAGATGCTGAAGCCAGCTCGGATAGGCCGCGGCCATGAAGGCGGCGAACTCGCGATGCATGTCGGCGTAGAGCCCGCGGAGGGACTCGTAGAGTCCGGTCTCGCCCGCGGCCGCCAGCTCGACGTCCCACTTCATGAGCTCCCCGAAGCGCTCGACCCAGCCGCGCCAGTCCAGCGGCCGGGCACGCTCGAGCTCGATCGCGCGGAAGCGCTCGACGAACCGGCGGGCCAGCGCCTGCTGGCGGATGCGGGGCCCGTCGAGGATCCGCCGCACGGCCGCCAGCACCTGACGGGGATTGATCGGCTTGGTGAGGTAGTCGCGGACGTTGGCGCCGATCGCCTCGGTCAGCGTCGCGTCTTCCTCGCTCTTGGTGACCATCACCACCGGGACGTTGGGGTCCAACGCCCGCAGATCGCGATAGGCGTCGAGACCGCGCTTGCCCGGCATCTGCTCGTCCAGCAACACGACGTCGAACGGCCGCTGTCGGATGAGCTCGATGGCGTCGTCGGCGTTGGTCGCCATCTCCACGTCGTAGCCGCTCTCGCGCAGGAAGATGCGATGCGGCTCGAGCAGCTCCACCTCGTCGTCCACCCAGAGCACCGCCTTGCGGGCGGGTGCCGGCTTCCGGGGCGGTCCCTGAGCGGCGGACGGGGCCGGACCTGGCGTGGGAGCCGAGGGCTGCGGGGGGGGCGTAGGCCGGGGGGCGGGAGTGGGCGAGGCGGCGGAAATCGCGGAGATGCCGGGGCTGGCGGAGATGGCGGACGTGGCGGGAACGAGGGGCGAAGCGCCGAGCGGGGCCATCTCGTGCGGAATGTATTGTTGCACTCTAGCTTCGTGTAGGTGCTTGGCAGCCGTCTGCCGTACGCCCTCGAGGCGCCGGTGTTCCGCTTCCCCGCGCTCGCTACGCTGGCGGGGCGGCGGCCGTTGGGGGGCGACCGTGAGGTCGCGCTCGCAGCCTTCGTGTGCGCGCACCTGGTCGCCGGCGCCGCCTCGCCGGTGGCGCTCGGCGCCGAGGTCCGCGCCCGGCGTGCGGCCGGCGCCCGGGCCTGGCTGGCGGCCTGCACACTGCCCGCGCCGGCGCGGGCCGCCTTCGCGCGGGTGATCGATGCGGCGGCCCAGGACGACCCTGCGACCTTGCGGTCGGCGCTCCGCGGCGTGCTCGACGTCGTCGGGCGCACCCTCGACGGACCGGCGCGGTCCGAGGTCGAGGCCCTCATCCCTCGCTGACGGCCCTTCCCCGTCGGTCGTCTCTCGGGCGTGCCGCGGTCCACCGACATCTCCCCGCTCTCGCAGCTCCTCCGGCGGATCGATGCGCGCTCCGACGGCGCGCCGACCAACGACACGATCTCGACCGGCTTCCCGAGCATCGACCAACTGCTGGGCGGTGGCTTCCGCACGGGCGATCTGGCGGTCCTGGGCGGCGACGTCGGCAGCGGCAAGTCGGCCCTGGCCCTCGCCGTCGCGATGCGGGCCATGCTGAGCGGCGTACCCGCCGCGTACTACACGGGGGAGATGTCGGTCGAGCGGGTGCTGGAGCGGATGCTCGCCCTCGAGGGCCGGGCCCGGATCGACGACCTGCGGCGCGGCACACTGGACGAGGGCACGCGCGCGAGCGCGGGCGCCGCCGCGCTCCGACTGCGCGACGTCTCGCCCATGGTTGAACGTCTTCCGGCGACTGTCGAGCAGCTCGGCGAGTCGATCGCGGCCCGCGGCGGCGCGCGGCTGGTGGTCATCGACGGCCTCCAGTCACTCGGCGCCGGGCGGCTGGCCCAGGACGAGGAGCTGGCGGCGGCCGTCCGCGCGCTCAAGGCCGCGGCCCTCCAGTCGGAGCTGGCGCTGCTGCTCCTCGCCCATCTGCCGAACCTCGACCGCAGTCGCCCGGACCGGCGGCCGACACTCGACGATTTCGGCGCCCTCCACGCCCCCAAGCAGCACGCGGACGTGGTGCTCGCCCTGTACCGCGAGGAGATGTATCAGGGGGGCCTGAGCGTCGAGGGCGCGACCGAGCTACTCGCGCTCAAGAACCGCAGCGGCCCGACCGGGTACGTCGACCTGTACTTCTACAAGCACTGGATGCGGTTCGAGGATCTCCTCGAGCGCTAGCACCACGAGGGGCGCCCGCGCGACGCGGGCGGGCGCGAGGTTTCGAGTATATTTTGGGTCTCCGACCCTCAGCTCGCGAGCGCCACGCATGGCCGGCCACAGCAAATGGAAGCAGATCAAGCACTACAAGGCGGCCGCCGACGCCAAGCGCGGAGCACAGTTCACGAAGCTGATTCGTGAGATCACGGTCGCCGCGAAGCAGGGCGGCGGCGATCCGGGCGGCAATCCCCGCCTGCGGACGGCGATCGAGAACGCCCGGGCGGCCTCGATGCCGAAGGACAACATCGAGCGGGCGATCAAGAAGGGGACCGGCGAGCTGGAAGGCGTGCAGTACGTCGAGGTCATGTACGAGGGGTTCGGCCCGGGCGGCGTCGCCCTCATGATTCAGGCGGTGACCGACAACGCGACCCGCACGGTCGCCGAGATCCGGCACAAGCTCTCTCGCGGCGGCGGGAACCTCGGCGCGACGAACTCGGTGGCGTGGATGTTCGATCGGCGCGGCCAGATCTATGTCGACGCGACGCAGGACGAGGATCGAGTGCTCGAGGCGAGCCTGGAGTCCGGCGCCGAGGATGTCCGCCGCGAGGACGACCAGTACGTGGTGACCACCGACCCGGCGACGGTCCACGCCGTCCGGGCGGCACTCGAGGGCAAAGGCGTGACGGTGGCGGAGGCCGAAGTCGCCTGGATCCCCAGGACGACGGTTCGCGTCGAGGGCAAGACCGCCGAATCGCTCGTCAAGCTCCTCGAGGAGCTGGAGGAGCTCGACGACGTGCAGAAGGTGGACGCGAACTTCGACATGGACGTCGCCGATATGGCGCGTGCGTGACCGTTCTCGGCATCGACCCCGGGACGGCGGCGACCGGCTACGGCGTGGTCCGCCGGGTCGAGGGACCGCGCCAGGCCGTGCTCGTCGAGTGCGGCGTGATCCGCACCCGGCCGCGTGACACGCTCGCCGGTCGGCTGCTCGAGATCTTCGAGGGCGTGACGGAGCTGATCGAGCGCCACCGACCCGAGGTGCTCGCGGTCGAGGATGTGTTCTACGCCCGCAACGTGCGCACGACGGTCGTGCTCGGGCACGCGCGTGGGGTCGTGCTGCTCGCCGGCGCGCGGGCGGGCGTGCACATCCACGAGTACCCGCCGGCCGAGATCAAGAAGGCGGTCGTGGGCAGCGGAGGCGCGACCAAAGCCCAGGTGCAGTTCATGTTGATGCGACTGCTCCGGCTCCAGTCGGTGCCGCATCCGTCGGACGCCGCCGACGGCGTCGCGGCGGCGCTCACGTACTGCCTCACGGCGCCGGCGACCCGTCGGGCGCTGGTCGCGGCGGCCGCGCCCGCGCGCGCCGAGCCGGGACCACGCGCGGCGCGTGTCTGAGCCGGGCGCCGGCCGCGCATGATCTCACAGGTCAGGGGCACGGTCATCGCGAAGGAGCTGGACCGGACCGAGGTGCTGACGCCGGGCGGTGTCGCCTACGAGCTGGCCATCCCGCTCTCGGCGTACGAAGCACTGCCCGGGCCGGGCGAGCACGTCACCGTGCACACGCACCTCGTCGTCCGGGACGATGGCTGGCAGCTGTTCGGCTTCTCGACCCCCTACGACCGGCAGGTCTTCCGGGCCGTGCTGGGCGCCAAGGGCGTCGGGCCGACGCTCGCCCTGAGCCTGCTGTCGGCCCTCTCGGCCGAGCGGCTCGTCCGAGCGCTTCGGGAACGCGACATCGTCACGCTCCAGCGCGTGCCGCGCGTCGGACGGAAAAAAGCAGAGCAGCTCGTGCTCGACCTGGCCGACAAGGTCGACGCGCTCGTCGGAGGGGCGGGGGCCGGCGGCGCCGCCGGTGGGCTCCAGGGGGCGCCGCCGGGGGTCGAGGATGCCGTGCTCGGGCTCGTGCGCCTCGGGTATGGGCGGCCCGACGCCGAGCGCGCCGTGCGTGCCGCCCTGGATGCCGGCGCGACCGGGCACTCGGTGCCCGATCTCGTCCGGGCCGCGCTCACGCGGATCGCCGGGCGGTGATATTCGGTCTCTCTTCGGTGTATATTGGAGCCCATGTCCTCGACGTTGGCGAGAGGCTCGGCGGCTGAGGTGTCGCGCCGCGAGATCACGACGCCGGACGAGCTCCCGGAGGAAGGGCCGGTCGAGCTTTCGCTCCGCCCGCAGCGGCTGGCCGAGTTCATTGGCCAGCCCAAAGTCAAGGAGACCCTCCGCATCTACATCGACGCGGCGCTGGCCCGCCGCGAGCCGCTCGATCATGTGCTCTTCTTCGGCCCACCGGGGCTTGGCAAGACGACGCTGGCCGAGCTGATCGCGCGGGAGGTGGGTGCCAACATCCACACCAAGTCGGGCCCGTCGCTCGAGAAGCCCGGCGATCTCGTCGGCACGCTGACCAACCTGCGGCAGGGGGACGTGCTCTTCATCGATGAGATCCACCGGCTTCGGCCGGTGATCGAGGAGTTCCTCTATCCGGCGATGGAGGACTTCAAGATCGAGATCCGGCTCTCCGACGGGCCCAAGGCGCAGACGATCACGATGCCCGTCGAGCGCTTCACCCTCGTCGGGGCCACGACGCGGCTCGGCATGCTCACGGCTCCGTTGCGGGCCCGGTTCGGGATCGAGCAGCGTCTCAACTACTATCCGGCCGAGGACCTCGAGACGATCGTGCGTCGCACGGCTGACGTGCTCAAGGTGGGCATCGATCCCGGCGGAACGAGCGAGATCGCGCGTCGCTCGCGAGGGACGCCGCGCGTCGCCAATCGACTGCTGCGGCGGGTGCGCGACTTCGCGCAGGTCCGGGCCGACGGGGCGATCACCGAGGCGGTCGCGCAGCAGGCGCTCCAGATGCTGGATGTCGACCAACTGGGACTCGACGACATGGACGCGCGGATCCTCCGGACGATCATCGAGAAGTTCGAGGGCGGCCCGGTCGGGATCGGCACGATCGCCACGGCGGTGGCCGAGGATCCGGGCACGATCGAGGAAGTGTACGAGCCGTTTCTGGTCCAGAACGGATTCCTGCACCGGACGCCGCGCGGCCGGGTCGCGACCCTGACGGCGTACCGCCACTTCGGCTTCGAGCCGCCGGCGGGTGGTGGCGGGTCGCATGGGCTGCAACCGGGACTCTTCCCCGACGCCTAGTCCCCGCCCCGGGTCCGACGCCGGTACCGACGCCGGCGGACGCGATCGCATGCCCTCGCCCGGCTCGCGCACTGCGGACTACGACTACGCCCTCCCGCCGGACCGGATCGCGCAGGTCCCGGCGGCCGCGCGGGACGCGAGTCGGCTGCTCGTCATCGACCGGGCGCGTGGGACCATCGCTCACCATGTCTTCCGCGATCTCGTCGGGCTGATCCCGCCGGGCGACGCGCTCGTCGTCAACACGACCCGGGTGATCCGGGCGCGGCTCCTGGGGACGCGCGTCGGCTCCGGTGCGCCGGCCGAGATCCTCCTGCTCCGTCCGCTCGGCGACGGGCGGTTCGAGGCGTTGGTGCGGCCGGGAGGGAAGCTCGGGGCGGGCCGCGTGGTGACCGTCGGTCCCGAGCTATCGGTTGAGATCGAGCAGGTGACCGATCGGCGCACCCGTATCGTGCGGCTCCGCACGGCGCTGTCCGTGGAGGAGGCGATCGAGCGACATGGGCACGTGCCGCTGCCGCCCTACATGACGCGCGGGGATACGACGGCCGACGGCGAGCGGTACCAGACCGTCTACGCGCGCGAGCGCGGGTCGGTCGCCGCGCCGACGGCGGGGCTGCACTTCACTCCGGAGCTGCTCGCGGCACTGACCGCGCGCGGCGTCGAACGCGTGGACGTGGTGCTCCACGTCGGCGCCGGTACCTTCAAGCCGGTCGAAGTCGACGATCCCGCCCGACACGTGATGCATGAGGAGTGGTACAGCGTTTCGGCGGCTGCCGCCGACCGTGTCGCCGCCGTCCGGCGCCGAGGCGGCCGCATCTGGGCCGTCGGGACGACCACGGCCCGCACACTCGAGAGTGCGGCGGGGGAGGATGGCACGGTGCGGGCCGGGTCCGCCGAGACCCGGCTCTTCATCCGCCCGCCGTACGAGTGGCGGGCAGTCGATCATCTCATCACCAACTTCCACCTGCCGCGCTCGACCCTGCTCATGCTGGTCGCCGCCTTGGCCGGGTACGAGGTGACGATGCGCGCCTACCGCGCGGCGGTCGACGCGGGATACCGGTTCTACTCCTACGGCGACGCCATGGTCATCGTGTGACCGGGGCCGGCAGAGCCGACTTCGAGTTCGTCGTCGAGGCCACCGCCGGGCGCGCGCGCGCCGGCGTCTTGGTCACCCCGCACGGCCCGGTCCTCACGCCGGCGTTCATGCCGGTGGGGACACAGGCGACGGTCAAGGCGCTGGATCCGGCGGAGCTCGCGGCGACCGGGGTCTCGATGGTCCTCGCCAACGCCTACCATCTGCACCTCCGCCCCGGCGAGGCGATCGTCGATGCCATGGGGGGACTCCACCGGTTCATGGGGTGGGACGGGCCGATCCTCACCGACTCCGGCGGCTTTCAGGTCTTCTCGCTCGAGACGCTGCGCACGGTCGACGAGGGCGGCGTCGAGTTCCGGAGCCACATCGACGGCTCTCGCCGGCACTTCACCCCCGAGTCGGTGATGCGGATCGAGCGGCTCCTGGGCGCCGACGTCGTGATGCAGTTCGACCACGTCGTGCCCGGACAGTCGCCGCACGCCCTGGCGCGCGATGCCGCCGAGCGGAGCGTGCGCTGGCTCGCGCGGTGCCGGGAGGCGTTCGAGGCGATGGCGGCGACCGACGGCCGGGCGCCGCAGGCGCTCTTTCCCATCGTGCAGGGCGGTATCCATCCCGATCTCCGCCGCGCCGCCGCGCACGCGATCGCCGACCTCGGCGACTGGCCGGGCTATGCGATCGGCGGCCTGTCCGTCGGCGAGGCGAAGCCCGACATGTACACGATGCTCGACGTGGTCGACGCCGAGCTGCCACGCGACCGGCCGCGGTACCTCATGGGCGTCGGCTTCCCGGAGGACCTCATCGCCGGCATCGCGCGCGGCGTCGACCTGTTCGACTGCGTTGCCCCGACCCGCATGGGGCGCAACGGCACCGCGTTCACGAGCAGCGGGCGCATCAACGTGCGCCGCGCCGAGCTGCGCGACGACCCCCGGCCACTCGATCCGCTGTGCCGATGCTCGACGTGCACACGCTTCTCGCGCGCGTATCTCCGGCACCTGTTCGCCTCCGACGAGATGCTCGGCCCGCGCCTTCTCTCCCTGCACAATGTACATTTCCTGACGGACCTGGCCCGTGCGGCGCGCGCCGCCATCCGGGCCGGGCACCCCTTGCCCGCGCCACCGGAGATCACCAGTCGCGACTAGCGCGCCCCGCATCGCCCGCGGCGACACGCGGTGACCAACCTCAGGACCACCATGGACCCGCTCTGGACTCGAGAATTCGTGATGATCGCGGCGATGATCGCGATCTTCTACTTCCTCGTCATTCGGCCCAACCAGCAGCAGAAGAGGAAGCAGGAGGAGGCGCTGCTGTCGATCAAGAAAGGGGACGAGATCGTCACCACGGGCGGCCTGGTCGGCGAGGTCGTCCACATCAAGACGCTGGGCAAGGACGGCGCGGCCACCCTCGAGGATCGCCTGACGGTGCGATCGGGAGAGGCCCGTGTCGTCGTCGAGCGCGGGCGGATCGCCCGTGTCGCGCCCGGAGCCGGCGCTCCGTCCACCGGCAAGGCGACGGCCGCGGCCTCGGCCTGACGCGGGAGCCCGACTCGTGAGCGTGCTCGGCATTCACCTGCTGGGGTCGCCCGTCCTCCGGCAGGAGACGAGACCGGTGGCCGCGGTGACGGACGACGTGCGGCGGCTGATGGATGACATGCTGGAGACCATGTACGCGGCCCGTGGGATCGGGCTCGCGGCGCCGCAGGTGGGTCGGCTCGAGCGGGTCACCGTGGTCGACGTCGACCGGGACGGGACCCGCCAGCGGCCGATCGTGCTCGTCAACCCGGAGATCATCCTGCGCGACGGATCGTCGAAGGGCGAGGAGGGCTGCCTCTCGATCCCGGAGGTATTCGGCGAAGTCGAGCGCCCCGCGCACGTCGTCGTGCGTGCGCTCGACCGCGACGGTCGCCCGTTCGAGCTCGACGCGACCGACCTGCTCGCGCGGTGCCTCCAGCACGAGATCGATCATCTCCACGGTAAGCTGTTCATCGACTACCTGAGCCTGCTCAAGCGCCGCTCGGCCCTCACCAAGTGGGAGGAGGAGAAGGCCAAGTACCCGAGCCTCGTCCGCACGGTCGTCCCGGCCGCGGTCGTGGCCGACCACCACGACGACGAGGAGCTCTGACCTGCGCCTGCTCTTCTGGGGCACTCCCGAGTTCGCGGCGCCCGCGCTGCGCGCGCTGCTCGGTGAGGGTTTCGATGTGGTGGGCGTCGTCACGCAACCCGACCGGCCACGCGGCCGCTCCCGCTCGCAGCTGGTCCCGCCGCCGGTCAAGGCGATCGCCGACGAGGAGGGACTGACCGTGCTCCAGCCCGAGCGGCCGCGCGGACCCGAGTTCCTCGACACGCTGCGGCTGCTCGCGCCCGACCTGTCGGTCGTCGTCGCCTACGGGCATCTGCTGGTCCGCGAGGTCATCGATCTGCCACCCCGCGGCACCCTCAACATCCACGCATCGCTGCTCCCCGCGCTGCGCGGAGCGGCGCCGATCCAGGCGGCGATCCGTGAGGGACTCGCCGAGACGGGCGTGTCCGTGATGCGGGTCGTGCCGCAGCTCGACGCGGGGCCGGTCATCCTGCAACTCGCCACGCCGATCGCCCCCGACGAGACCGCGGGGGAGCTCCAGCTTCGCCTCTCGGAGCTGGGCGCCCAGGCGCTCATCGAGGCGCTCGCGCTCATGGAGGCCGGCGTCGCGCGGGAGGTCCCGCAGGACGATGCCCGGGCGACCTATGCGCCCAAGCTCGATCGGGCGGCCACCCGCATCGACTGGTCGCGCTCGGCGGCCGTCGTCGCGCGCGCGATCCGTGCCTACGACCCCCGGCCGGGCGCGGTCACCGTCTGGCACGACACGGAGGTGAAGCTCTTCGGGGCCCAGGTCGTCGGGGCCGACCGGCCGGCCGGGGGAGGGGCGGACGGGCCGAGCGGACCAGGGGACACGCCGGGCGCGATCACGGCGGTCGATGAGGACGGGCTCGTGGTGGCCTGCACCGGCGCCGAGGCGGTGCGCGTGACGCAGGTCCAGCCCGCGGGGCGCGGGCGGATGAGCCCGGGCGAGTGGGCCCGCGGTCGTGGGATCCGTCCTGGTGACCGGTTCGGCACGTGAGCGCCCCCATCGCCCCCGTCGTCCCCGTCGTCCCCGTCGTCCCCGTCGTCCCCGTCGTCCACGCCGTCACGACTGACGAGATCGTCGCTACACCCGACTTCCCGGCCGCCGCGGCCGCGGTGATGCGGGCGCTCGGTCCCCGTGGCGCGGTGCACCTGCGCGCACCCACGCTGACCGGGCGCCGGCTCCTCGATCTCACGGCACTGCTCGCGCCCGTGCAGGAGGAGACGGGCGCCTGGCTCGTCGTCAATGACCGGCTCGACGTGGCGCTGGCCGGCGGCGCCCGCGGCGTCCAGCTGACCTCGCGCTCGATGTCGAGCGCCGACGCGGCCCTCGCCCTCCGCCGCGCCGCACCGCGCGCGCCGATCCCATCCATCGGCGCGAGCGTCCACACGCCCGAGGAGGCCCGTGTCGCCGCCGCCGAGCAGCCGCCGGCGTGGCTGGTCGCCGGGCACGTCTTCGCGACGCCGTCGCACCCCGGACTCCCCGAGCGTGGCACCTCGTTCGTGCGGGCGATCTGCGACGCCGTGGATCTCCCGGTGATCGCGATCGGCGGCGTCCGGGCCGCGGACGTGCCGCTGCTGCTCGCCGATGGCGCCCACGGTGTCGCGGCCATCCGCGGGATCTGGGGCGCGTCCGATGCCGGCGTCGCCGCCGCCGAGTATCTTTCCGTACATGACGCCGTCCGAGACGCACGCAGCACGGATCGAGGCGGGTCGGGCGCGCACGGCGCCGACTCCTCCGGGCGTCGCGACCGGAGCTGAGGATGCGACTCCCGCCTCTCGCGCCCCGGCCGCGATCGGGCTGACGATCAACGGCCGCCCACGCCAGGTGCCCGGCGGGGCCACGGTCACCGAGGTGCTCGCCCTGCTCGGCCTCGACCCCCGCACGGTCGTCGTCGAGCACAACCGCGAGATCGTCCGCGACCGAGCGAGCCTCGACGCGCGCCGGCTGCGTGCCGGCGACGAGCTGGAGGTCGTCCATTTCGTGGGAGGAGGCTGACGGTGACCGGGATGCTGACGGCGGACCCATCGCTCCTCGATCAGCCCCTCACGATCGCCGGGCGCGAGTTCCGCTCCCGCCTCATGGTGGGGACCGGGAAGTACGCGAGCGCCGATCTGATGCGGCGCGCGATCGAGGCCTCGGGGGCGGAGGTCGTGACCGTCGCCGTGCGACGGGTGGACCTCGACCGCACCAACGAGACGAGCATCCTCGCGCACCTCGACCCGTCGCATCTCTTCCTGCTCGCCAACACGGCGGGGTGTTACACGGTGGGCGACGCCGTGCGCTACGCGCGGCTGGCGCGCGCCGCCGGCTTCAACGAGTGGGTCAAGCTCGAGGTGATCGCCGATGAGCAGACGCTGCTCCCGGACTCGGCCGGCGTGATCGAGGCCACGACGATGCTGGTGCGTGAGGGCTTTCAGGTGCTCGCCTACACCAACGACGACCTGATCACCGCCCTCCGGCTCGAGGATGCGGGAGCGGCCGCCGTGATGCCGCTGGCCTCGCCGATCGGCTCCGGGCTCGGCCTGCTCAACCCGTACGCGATCCGCACGATCAAGCACCGCCTCGGCGTCCCGGTGATCGTCGACGCCGGCGTCGGGACGGCGTCGGACGCCTGCGTGACGATGGAGCAGGGGGTGGACGGCGTGCTGATGAACACGGGGATCGCCGCGGCGAAGGACCCCGTGCGGATGGCGCTCGCCATGCGTCACGCGGTGGACGCCGGGCGCCTGGCGCACCTGGCCGGGCGGATGGCGAAGCGCGAAGTCGCGGTGCCCTCCTCTCCGCTCGCCGGACTCCTCGGATGATCGACGAACTGTCACCGGCCGGCGCAGGCGGTCGCGGCCGGAGTGGTGGTGGGGGCGGTGGTGGGGGCGGGGGCGGGGGCGGGGACGGCGGCGGGGCGGGCACACCGGGCACACCGGGCACACCGGGCACGCGGCGTCCAGCGCTGGGCGGCATCACCGACTCGCGCGTCGCGGCGGCCGAGGTGTGCGCGGACATGCGGAGCGGTGAGCTGCTCGACCCCGCGTTCGAGCGACAGGCCGCGCGCCTGGACGCCCGCGATCGCCGCTGGATGCAGGAGCTCGTGTACGGCATGCTGCGGCGCCGCGCCTGGATCGACGCCGTCCTCTCGAGCCGCGTGCGCGGCGGGCTGGCGCGACTCGATCCGGACGTCACCGATCTCCTCCGGCTCGGGGTTTACCAACTGGTCGCGATGGGCAGTGTCCCCCCGTACGCGGCGATCGCCCAGACGGTGGAGCTGACCAAGCGCCGGCACGGACTGGGGGCGAGCCGCCTGGCGAACGCCGTGCTGCGTCGCCTCGACCGGGAGCGTACCGGCGCGGGCGCCGACGCGGCGGGGCTCGAGCCGCCGACCCCGACCGATCCGCTCGACGCGCTGGCACTCGAGTTCTCGCATCCGCGGTGGCTCGTGGCGCGGTGGGTGGCGCGGTGGGGGGCCGACGAGACGGCGGCGCTGCTCGCCGCCAACAACCGCGAGGCGCCGCTCGTCGTGCGCCCGTACGGTACCGTGCGCGAGCAGCTCGAGGCGATGCTGGAGTCGGCGGGCGTGCACGTCGAGGACGCCCCGCTCGTCCGCGACAGCGTCCAGCTTCGCTCGACGCCCTCGCTCAGCGACCTGGGCGCCTTTCGTCAGGGACTGTTCTTCGTACAGGATCCCGCCGCGACGCTGGTCACCCAGTACGCCTGCGTGCCGTCGGGGAGCATCGTCGCCGACCTGTGTGCCGCGCCCGGCGGGAAGGCGCTCGAGCTGTCGCGCGACGCCGCGCTCGTCGTGGCCGCCGACCGGGCGCTGTCCCGCGAGCAGCGTCTCGTCAGCAACGTGCGGCGGGTCGAAGCCCGCAACGTCGTGAGCCTCGTGGCCGATGCGCTCGCGCCGACCTTGCGGCCCGTCGATGCCGTCCTGCTCGACGCGCCCTGCACGGGCACGGGGACATTCCGACGCCACCCCGACGCCCGGTGGCGACTGCGGCCGTCGGACCTGGCCGTGCTCGCCACGAGCCAGCGCGCGCTCCTGCGGTCGGCGGCGCAGATCGTCCGCCCGGGTGGGTTACTGATCTACGCCACGTGCTCGCTCGAGCCCGAGGAGAACGACGCCCAGGTCGAGCACTTCCTCGCCGAGCACCGGGACTGGCGGCTCGAGCCACCCCCCGAGCATGTCGTGCCCGCCGGCGTGCTCGACGCCGGCCGGTTGCGCACGCTGCCGCAGCGGCACGATGTGGATGGGGCGTTTGCGGCGCGCCTCCGGCGCGCGGCGGGACCTACGGGATGAGTGACGCGAGACGCATCCGGCGACTCGCGCCGTACCTCGGCGTCTGCGCCGGCGGCTTCGCCCTCGCCTGGCTCGTGGTCGTGATCTTCGTCTTCCCCGTTCGCGGCCAGCCCCCCGAGGCCAAGGTGCCGAATGTGCTCGGGCTGACGTTCGACGAGGCGGCGACGCGGCTCACGACGGCAGGGTTCCGCGCCCAGCAGGGCGAGTCGCGCTACAATGTCGGGTCCCCGCGCTCGACCGTGCTGTCGGAAACGCCGGGCCCCGGTACCGCCACCCCCAAGGGGACACGGATCGTGCTCGACGTGAGCGCGGGCCAGCGGCGGGCGGCGACGCCGAACGTCGTCGGGATGGATCGGGAACAGGCGCGCCTGGCGCTCGACAAGGTCGGCCTCGAGGTCGGCAAGACGATCGAGCACGAGAGCCCGCTGCCGCGGGGCGAGGTGCTGTCGACGACTCCACCGCCGGGAACGCAGCTCATCCTCCCGTCCGCGATTACGCTCGTCGTCAGCGCCGGTCCGGCGACCGTCCCCGTGCCCTACCTCGTCGGGCGGCCGTTCGGCGAGGCGCGCGCGGCGCTCGAGCAGTTGGGGCTCACGGCGACGACGGGACGGGTCGACTCCGCGTCGGCCGAGCCGCCGGGCATCGTGACCGCTCAGGTGCCCGCCGAAGGATCGGCGGTGGCGCCGGGCTCCGCGGTCGCCCTCACCCTGTCGGCCGGGAACCACGTGCCGTGAGTGCCGTCCGGATCGCGCCATCGCTGCTGAGCGCCGATTGGGCCCGGCTCCCCGAGGCGGTCGCCGCCTGTGAAGCGGGGGGCGCCGACTGGATCCATCTCGACGTGATGGACGGTCTGTTCGTGCCCAACCTGACCTTCGGCGCGAAGATGATCGAGACCGTCCGCGGGCTGACGGCCCTCCCGCTCGACGTGCACCTCATGGTGGTGCAGCCCGAGAAGTACTTCGACAGCTTCGCCCGCGCCGGTGCGACGGGGATGACGATCCACGTCGAGGCCGCGCCGCATCTCGACCGGCAACTCAACCGCATCAAGGAGCTCGGATGTGCGGCGGGGGCGGTCGTGAACCCGGGGACGCCCGTCGAGGCGGTGCGCGAGGTGGCGGGTGTGCTCGATCTGCTGCTCATCATGTCGGTGAATCCGGGGTTCGGGGGACAGGAGTTCATCCCGTACGCGGTGGACAAGATCGCCCGCGCCCGTGCGCTCATGCGCGAGACCGGCAGCCGTGCCCTGCTCGAGGTCGACGGAGGGATCAACCGCCAGACGATCGCGTCGTGCTGGCAGGCCGGGGCCGACACCTTCGTCGCCGGGAACGCCATCTTCTCGGCGGCCGATCCGGCGCATGAGATCCGCGCGCTGCGCGAGCGCTGCGGGGTCCCGGTGTGACGAGCCGCCAGCAGTGGTCGATCGTGGGCGGCGTGGTGGTGGCGCTCGCCCTGGTCCTGGTCGCCGGAGAGCGGCTGGTGGGACGCCAGTTCGACCTCGTGACCCTGGGCTCGCGGGCGCCGGACTTTCGCGCCGAGACGGTCGAGGCGCCGAAGCAGGTCAAGACGATGCGCGACTTCAAGGGCGATGTCGTGCTCCTGAACATCTGGGCGACCTGGTGTCTGCCGTGCCGCGTGGAGATGCCGTCGCTCGAGACGCTCGAGCGCACGTACGGCCCGCGCGGACTGCACATCGTCGCCGTGAGCATCGATGACCCGGGCATGGACTCGGCCATCCGCGCGTTCGTGACGACCTACGGGCTGACGTTCGAGATCCTGCACGACACGACCGGCCGCATCCAGCGGGCGTATCAGACGACGGGGTACCCGGAGACGTTCGTGATCGCGCGCGACGGGGTCATCCGCAAGAAGGTGATCGGCGCCGACGACTGGGGCTCACCCGGCAACCAGGCGCTGATCGCGCAGCTGCTGCGGGAGCCGGCATCGTGACGCCACGAACGGCACGGCTCCGGCGGCGGATCACCGCCGCCATGACGGAGCGGCTGGGGTACAAGGCGGTGGCGATCTTTCTTGCGATCGCGCTCTGGCTGTACACGCACCTGGCGGGCGCGCCGAACGCGCCCTGATCGCGGTCACCGCCCTCCCTCGCCACGTTCATCCGTGCCGCGGATCCTCGGGATCGAGACGTCGTGCGACGAGACGTCGGCGTCGGTCATCGACGGCGTCGCCGACCCGGTCGCGGTGCGGTCGCTGGTGATCCTGTCGCAGGACGCGCACGCCGTCTTTGGCGGTGTGGTGCCGGAGATCGCGTCGCGGGTCCACCTCACGAGCATCGTTCCGGTGGTCGAGCGGGCCCTCGCCCAGGCCGCGACCGCGCCCGCTGAGCTCGATGCGGTGGCGGTCACCTATGCCCCCGGGCTGGTCGGGGCGTTGCTGGTCGGGGTGAGCTACGCCAAGGCGCTCGCCTTCACCATCGGGCGGCCGCTCGTCGCCGTTCACCATCTCGAGGGTCACCTCTTCGCCACCGCGCTCGAGCACGCGGACGCCGTCCCGCCGTTCACCGCCCTGCTGGTCTCGGGTGGGCACACCATGCTCCTGGACGTGGCGGAGTGGGGCGACTACCGGCTGCTCGGCCGCACGCGCGACGACGCGGCGGGCGAGGCCTTCGACAAGGTCGCGAAGCTGCTCGGGCTCCCCTATCCGGGCGGCCGGCACGTGGAGCGCCTCGCCGCGACCGGCGACCCGACACGCTTCCGGTTCACCCGTCCCATGCTCCGATCGACCCAGCGCCTCGGCGATCCGGACTACTTCGACGTCTCGTTCAGCGGGATCAAGACGGCAGTGCTCCAGACGGTGGAGCGGGCCCAGGCCCCGGCCGGGTCGGACATCCGGGCGGACATCGCGCGCGGTTTTCAGGACGCGGTGATCGAGACGCTGGTCGAGAAGACGGTACGCGCCGCGGCCGCGTACGGCCGGCAGCGGATCGTCCTCGGGGGCGGCGTCGCCTGCAACCGGGCGCTCGCCGAGGCGATGCGGGGCCGGGCCGTCGCGCTCGGGGCGGCGGTGTACGCGCCATCGCCCCGCCTCGCGACCGACAACGCCGCGATGGTCGCCCGGGCCGGGCTCTTCCACTTTCTCCGGGGTGAGCGGGCGGACCTCGATCTCGACGCCTACGCGTCGGTCCCGATTCCGGGGCTCCGCGCCGCCTGAGGGCGGGCGGGACCCCGGGCCGGTACATTTCGCATCGACCCACCTGACGCTACCCGAGATACCCGACACACCGGATCCCGCGTGCCGCCTTCGATCATCCACCACCCGCTCGCGTACCAGATCGGGCCCCTCCAGATCACCGGGTTCGGGCTCGCCGTCCTGCTGGCGTTCGTGATCGCGCAGCTCACGACCAACGAGCTCCTGACCGAGCGCGGGCACGACGCGTCGGTGACGTCGGACTGTGTCTTCGCGGCCGTGATCGGTGGATTGCTCGGCGCCAAGATCTACTACGCCGTGCTGACCGGGGACGCGAGCAATCTGTTCCACCGGGCGGGGTTCGTCTTCTGGGGTGGGTTGATCGGCGGGATCGTCGCGACGGCGCTCGTGATCTGGGCGCGGCACTGGCGGTTCACGCGGATCAGCGATGCGGCGGCGCCCGGGCTCGCGGCCGCCTACGCCGTCGGGCGCACCGGATGCTGGGCGGTCGGGGACGACTACGGGCGTCCCTGGTCGTCACGCTGGGCGGTCAGTTTCCCCGACGGCGCGCCGCCGTCGACGGCGCAGAACCTGACCGAGCTGTTTCACCTCCACCTCGCGCCCGGCACGCCGGCGTCGCGCGTGTTGTCGGTCTATCCGACGCAACTGTTCGAGGTGACGCTCGGGTTCATCATGTTCCTCATCCTCTGGCGATTCCGGAAGCACCGGCACGCCGAGGGGTGGTTGTTCGGCCTGTACTGCGTGCTCGCCGGGGCCGAGCGGTTCGTGATCGAGTTTTTCCGGGCCAAGGACGACCGGTTCTTCGGGCCGTTCACGACCGCGCAGGTGATCGCCGTGGCATTCGCCGTGGGCGGTGCGCTCTGGATGGCGGCTCGCTGGCGCGTGAGCGCGCGCGCGCCGGGAGTGGTGGCCGAGCCGGTGCCGGCGGGCTGACCCGCCCCGTCACGACGACCCGACGCGCTCGGCGGCCTCGAGGTCCGCGACCCGGCGCTTGAGCGCCTCCACCGTCGACTCGAGCGCGGCCAGGCGGGCGCCCGCCGCGGCGTCGCCCGGCGAGAGCGTCGCGGCGGACGGCGGCGTGACGGGTGCGGGTACAGGCGCGGTGACGACGGCCGTGGGGAGCGCGACCGACCGCTTGGGCCAGAACGTCTTGACGAGCGCGAAGGCGAGCAGCGCCAGCAGCGCGAACTGCGCGAGGAGCGTCTCGACGCTCGGGAAGATGCCCATCGCGTCGACGTGCGGGAAGCCGGCGATGCGGGTGATCGTGACCGCCCCGCCTTCCTGGAGCTCGCGGATCCCCTTCCCGGCAAACACGAACGCCATGTAGTACAGGAGCGCGCTCGTGACCGTGAAGAACGGACGAAGCGGGATACGGACGCCGAAGCGGTAAAACAGCGTGAAGATCACCGCGAGCCCGGCGAAGCCGACGACGATGCCCAGCGTCAGCGGGAGCGCGATGTGCGACCCTTCGTGGAACAGGGCCTGATAGAACAGCGCCGTCTCGGCCCCTTCCCGATACACGGCGAGAAACGCCACGAACGCCAGCGCCGTTCCACCGCCATGGGCGAGCGCATCCGTCACCTTGTCGCGGATGAACTGCTGCCAGCGCGCCGCCTCGACCTTGGAGATGAGCCAGTAGCTCACGGAGAAGAGCACCGCGACGGCGATCAGGAGCGTGGCCCCCTCGATGATCTCGCTGCTCGCGGGCAGGGCGCGAAGCACCGTCGCCAGGATCACGGCCGTCAGGCCGCTCGCCGCCACTCCCAGTCCGACGCCCCACCAGATGGAGCGGAGGCGGTCGCGGTGCCCGGTCTTGAGCAGGAACGCGACGACCGCGCCGACCACCAGGATCGCCTCGAACCCTTCGCGGAGGATGATCAGGAACGACTGGAAGAAGGCGCTCCATCCGCCGCCGGTCGGGCGCGTGAGAGCGACCACGTCGGGCAGGCCGAGCTCGATCGCGTCGCGGGCGCGTTCCGCGCCGCGGAGATCGCTGACCCGGATCGCGCCCTTGAAGTCGGCGAACTGGCGTTCCATCGCCGACACGAGCCCCGGGTTCTTGGCGCGCGCGGGCGTCTCCAGCGGCTCGAAGGCGATGTAGGAGTCGAAGGCGCGGTCCGACGCGTCGCTCGACCGGCCGCCCCGGGCGGCGACGAGGGCGGCGTTGAGCTGCGCGCGGACGGCGCGCGCGGCGCGGGCGGCGGTCGACGTGTCGCTCCCCGCCGAGGCACCGTCATCGGTGCCCGGTGGCCCCGCCGCGGTCTGGACGCCGGGCGGCCCTCCGGCGGCGGCCGGGAGCGTCCGGATGTAGGCGACGATGTTGGCGATGTCGGCCCGCGACAGGTCGTGCGCGGCGGGCATCGGCGTGCCGGGTACTCCGTCGGCGATCGCCTGGCCGATCGCCGAGTCGCTGCGGTCGGCCTGCCATGGGAACGTCCCGATCGGCGGCGGGGCTGTCGTCAGCTCGCGGACGAACGCGCCGTCGCTCGCCCCGGCCGCGCCGTGGCAGGCCGCGCACCGCTGGAAGTAGAGCCCCTCGCCCTGCCGGACGGCGGAGTCCGAGCCGCGCAGGCGCGTGAGGTAGCCGACGATGTTCCAGCGCTGGGCCGGCGTCAGCCCGGCGGACCAACCCGGCATCGCCGTGCCCCGCACGCCGACCGAGATCAGGCGGTACATGAGGCTGGGGCTCACGTCGTGCATGGCGGCCGCGGTCCCGATCGCCGGCGGCACGGTCGACAGTCCCCGCGCCGCGGGGCCGTTTCCCTGGCCGGCCGGACCGTGGCAACTGGCGCAGTCCCGGGCGAACAGCGCCCGCCCGGCGGCCAGGTCGAGCCCACCCCTCGGAAACTCGAGCGCGCCCGCGGTGCCCAGCGCATGCTGGAAGCGCTCGTAGATGGGCTGGATGTCCCGTGGCGGCCGATCGGCGGCCATGGCGACGATCAGGGTGTCGAGCACGGCCCGCACGGCCGGTGCACTCTCGCCCGGAAGACGGTCGGCCACGCTCCGCGCGTCGCGGAGGAATCCGGTGGCTTCGTCGTGCTCATCGGCCGCGATCAGGCGGCCGTGCTCATCGACGCCCTTGCCGTACTCGCCGACCGCGACCCCGACGATGCTGGCGAGTCGCTGGGCGGGCGGTTCACTCCCCGCCTCCCCCTGATCGCCGAGCGTGGCGGCGGCGACCGACCGAACGACCCAGGCGTGTGCGGGCGGCTGGGCGGGCGCCGGCCGCGCGCCCACGGTCGCGGCGGCGCTCGCGACCATGACCGCGAGCACGGCCGCGAGCGCTGTCCGTCCCGGACCCACGTTCCTGTTCGAGTGGCGCATCTCCGAACGAATTTATCGGCAATGGGTGCCGCCGGGTAGCCGGCCCCGTGCGCCACGTCGAGGGCAGGCCTTAGAGGGCCTCCAATACGACCATGGCGATGGCGGCACGGTCGCTGTGCGTCAGCGTCACCCATTGGCGGCCGACCCGCAGCTCGGCGGCGCGACGCGACGCCAGGCCGTGCAAGGCGAGCGTCGGGGCGCCGTCTGTGCTCACCTGTACCTCGATCTCGCGCCAGGCTATTCCCCGCGCCAGATCGTTGCCGGCGAGCGCCTTGTACGCCGCCTCCTTGGCCGCGAGCCGGGCGGCCAGATGGCGCGCCGGATGGGGACGGGCCGCCGCGTAGGCCGCCTCGCCGGCCGTGAACAGCCGCTCGATCGCGCGCTGCCGGTGCCGCGCGATCATCGACTCCACGCGATCGATGTCGATCGCGTCCACGCCGACACCGACGATCACGAGCGGGTCCCGCGTCCCCACGACCAGCCGCGCCGGCGGGGGGCAGAGGGGGATGGGGAGCCGGGAACGGGGGTGCCGGCGAGGATCGGGGCTACCGCGAGCCAGCAGCGATCGGCCTCCGCGTACAGCGCCCGGCAGGCGAGGGTCCACGCCCGCCATCGCACGAAGGCGTCGTCGTCGAGGCGCGCGACCAGGTCGGCGTGGGCCCAGGGATCGTCGTCCCCGCCCCGCGCCCCCACGTTACTCCCCCCGGTGCCATCAGCCGTGGGCGCGACGCGGCGCGCGCGCTCGTCGACCCGCTCCGCCTGACGCAGGATCGGCGCGGCCAGGTCGTCGAGCTCGGCCTCGAGCGCCCGCCGCTCCGGTGGGCTCGCCGGAAACCGCTCGGCGGCCAGCGCGTGGAGCACGCGCACGAGCTCGGCGTAGAGCGCCCGGCCATCGATCGCCGAGAGGCGGGAGGCGGGGTCGCCGGCCTCCTGGGCGCGGCGGCGGGCGGCGAGCAATGGGGCGAAGAATCGGTCGTGCTCGGGGCCGCGGTACGTGCGCACCGACCCGAGCCCACGGAGCGGCAGCGTGAGCTCGGGGACCGTGCAGGCGCGCGCCCGCATGGCGACGGCCAGGGCCTCCAGTGCGGCGCCGCCGCGCAGCTCCACGAGGTCCCCCGAGGTCGCATAGAGGGTCACCCGTCCACCAGCCGTGCGGATACCATCGAGCTCCGCGAGCGTGATCGTCAGCTCGGCACTCGCGTCGGCCAGGCCGATGCGGAGCGCGTCGCCGCGGAGCTCGACCGATCCGGTCCCGGCGATCTCGACCCCGTGCCAGAGGGTCCAGACGGTGACGGCGGCAGCGGGCGCGTCCGCGACGTCAGGCATCGTGGCCCCACCGGTAGTCGCCGGCCAGCTCGCGGGCACAGAGGGCGGCGCGGCCGCCGGTCCGCGCCTCGTAGGCGGCGACGAAGTCGGGGAGTCGCGCGGACGAGAACGCCGTGCGGGGGATGTCCATGGCCGCGATCGCCCGCTCGATCGCGTCGGGCTCGCCCTCGACCTCGACCAGGATGTCCAGGCGCGGGTAGCGCTCGAAACGCACGACGGCGCCATCGAGCTCGTACTGGGCGACGACGCGGTCGATCTCGCGGATCAGGACGTAGCCGAGCCGGTCGAGGATCTGCGCCAGGGCATCGGGATCGCCGACGGCGGTGCCCAGCTCCTCGCGCACCTTGTAGCCGTGATCGGCGCCGGTCCGACCCTTCCAATCGAGCTCGGCGCGCGCGGGGGCGCCGGCGGCGTCGCGGTACGTGCGACACCGCAGCACCTGGTCCTGCCGCGTGAGGCGCCGCGATGGCTCATCGTAGCGGCGGTCCTCGAGGCGCCCTTCGAAGGTCAACCGGGCGCCCGCCCGCTCGAGCCGGGATCGCGCCGCCCCCTCGTCGGGGACGATCGCCTTGAGCTCGACCTCGCGCATCGCCGGGACTCGCCCGATCGCTCAGGGCTGGTCGAGAATCGCGGCGACGACGGCGTCCGTCGCCGCGAGGTCATCGAACACGGCGGCCGGGTCGTGCGCGCGCAGCTCGGCGGTCGAGTAGCGGCCGGTTGCGACGCCGATCGCACGCGCCCCGATCGACCGCCCGCAGGCGATATCGGCTGGCGTGTCGCCGATGACGACCACCGCGGACCCCGGCAGGTCGAGCCCCAGCCGCTCGCGGGCGCGCTGTTGCGCGAGTGCGGGCAGCGCCGGCCGGCTCTCGTGATCGGACCCGAACGCGCCGACCCGGAACCGCTGCGGGTCGAGCCCGGCGGCGGCGAGCTTCGCGTGGGCGCCAGCCTCGAGATTCCCGGTCAGGAGCCCGACCACGACGTCGTCGCGGTCCTCGAGCGCGGCCAGCAGCTCGGGCACGCCAGGGTGCAGGGCCGGCGGCCGCAGGGGATCGCGAAGCTCCTGCTCGAGGCACTCGAGGTAGCGTCCGAGCACGGCGTCCATCCGGGCATCGATCGTCTCATCCCCGTGCCCCTCGGCGCGCATGAGGTCCCGCACGATCTGTCGATCCGTCTTCCCGTCGAACCAGTAGTCGCCCGGGCCCGTGCCGCCGAAGTACTCGCGAAGCGCCGTGTGAATCGCCCGGCGCCCGGCACCCGACGCCGTGAGAAGCGTGCCGTCGATGTCGAAGAGAGCGAGCTGCACGCCTGATTCTAACGCCTCGCCCGGCCGTCAGGCGCCGGGTGCGGGGGGAGCGCCGCCGGGTCGTAGGGGCGGCATTTCATGCCGCCCAGGCATCCGTGCGGGATGCGCGTCGCGGGCGGCACGAATGCCGCCAGGCATCCGTGCGGGATGCGATCGGCGGGCGGCATGAATGCCGCCAGGCATCCGTGCGGGATGCGATCGGCGGGCGGCATGAATGCCGCCCCTACGAGGACACCACGGTGGCCCGCCCCCGCCGTTGTTGTTCCCGGTGCAGGGGCAATTCGCAACGCGAATTGCCCCTGCACCATCAAAAAAAACCCCTTCCTTTGGTGGCCGCGGGACGCGGAACCCGCGGCGAAATGCGGGGCCAGGCATCCGTGCGGGATGCGATCGGCGGGCGGCATGAATGCCGCCAGGCATCCGTGCGGGATGCGATCGGCGGGCGGCATGAATGCCGCCCCTACGACGGGGCGGCCTGGCGGCCGCCCCTACGACGACGGCGACGACGACGGCGGGGCCTGACCGGCTTCGCACCCCAGGCAGAGATCGTGGCCGCGGAAGGTGCAGATGAGGCAGAGAAACGTGCCGCAGCCGCGGCACGGATACCCCTCCGACGCCCGCTCCTCCTTGCCACAGCGCCGGCAGACCATCGCGTCGCGCTCCTGAAGCGCCGGCCGCTCGGATTCCCCGCGGTCGCTCATAGCCCGTACGCCTTGATCTTCTTGATCAGCGTCGCGCGCGAGATCCCGAGCTCGCGCGCGGTGTGCGTCCGATTACCGCCGTGCGCGCGCAGCGTGCGCTCGATGTGCCCCCGCTCGACCTCCTCCAGCGACTTGGGCACGTGGTGCTCGTGCGTCGCCCCGGCGCTCTCCCGCACATCGACCGGGAGGTGCTGAGGGCCGATCTCCGACTGACCGCGCGCCATGATCATGGCGCGCTCGAGCACGTTCCGCAGCTCGCGGATGTTCCCCGGCCACCCGTAGCGCAGGATGCGCTCGAGCGCCGGCTCGCCGACCGCCGTCGGCGCGTCCGGCAGGATCGGACGCAACTCATCGATGATCCGCCCGACCAGCTCGAGGAGATCCTCGCGGGAGCGGGCCCGAAGGGGCGGGAGATACACCGGCATGACGTTCAACCGGTAGTACAGATCCTCGCGGAACGACCCGGCCGTGACCTCGTTCACGAGATCCTTGCTCGTCGCGGCGACGAGGCGCACGTTGGCGAAGATCTCCTGCGTGCCCCCGACGCGGCGGAAGGATTTCCCCTCGAGGACGCGCAGGAGCTTGGGTTGGAGCTGCGGGTCCAGATCGCCGATCTCATCGAGGAACAGCGTGCCGCCGTCGGCGACCTCGAACAGGCCCGGCTTGAGCTCCCGATGCGCCGGTGTCCCGTTGCCGTTGCCGTCACCACCCCGGTCCTGCCCGAACAGCTCGACGTCGAGCGAGCTCGCCGTCAGCGCGGCGCAGTTGACCTCGACGAACGGACGCGTCGCGCGGGGGCTCCGGGCGTGGATCAGCTCCGCCACTCGCCCCTTGCCCGAGCCACTCTCCCCGATGAGGAGCACGGTCGTCCGGTCGCTGGCGGCGATCATGTCCGTCTGCGCCGCCAGCTCCTGCATCGGGCGCGACACACCCAGCGAGAGGGCCGGCGTGCCGGCGCCATGACGCGACGCCAGATATCGGTTCATCTGACGGAGCCGCGCTTTCTCGAACGCCCGCTCGGCGACCACGCCGAGATGATCCAGCTCGACCGGCTTGGTGAGAAAGTTCTCCGCTCCGTTCTGCATCGCCTGCACGGCCAGCGGCACATCGCCGTACCCGGTGATCATGATCACCACCGGATTGTTCTCCCGCAGACGCGCCAGCACGTCGAAGCCGGTCATGTCGGGCAGCCGGACATCGAGGAGGACGAGGTCCGGTCGGATGCGCTCGAACTGGGTCACCGCGTCGGCGCCGCTGTGTACGGCCGTGACGACGTGACCGCCCGCTCGCTCGAAGAATGCCCCGAGCGCTTGGGTGATCGACGGCTCGTCGTCCACGATGAGTACTGACGGCATCCGGCGCTGGCTCGTGTGCTGGTGAGTCCGATCCGATGACCTGGTGGTCCCGCTCCCCTCCGCCCCTCCCACCATCCCGGACGCCCGGCGGCGCCGCGCCCGTGTGCTTCTATTCCCCTCCCCCTCCCCCTCCCGCTGCCCGTCCGGCCGCGGCCCACCGCCGCGGCACGAGCAACTGCGCCGCCAGCGGCTCCACCGCGATCTCGAACGGCGTCTTCCCGAGCAGCTCGCCGTCCGCCTGGACCATGCGCGGTGGGTCCGTCTCGACCCGGAAGTGGCGGCCCGCGCGATACAGCATGCACGGGTCGGCGCGAAAGTCCTTTCGGAGCAGCTTCCAGGCTACCCGGACCGCGTCGCGCGCGGTTCCTGGTGAGAAGACGCACAAGTCCAGCTTCCCGTCATCCTGCCGGATTCCGGGGCCCAGGCGAATGAGGTCGTTGAGGACGGCGCCGAAGTTCGCGACCATGACGGCCGAGGCCAGCCGCTCGATCGGCTCGCCGTCCACCCAGACGCGGGCCAGGAACGCCTGCCGGCGGAGCACGGCCCGGGACCAGCTCAGCACGTACGCCCCGACCCCGAGCTGGCGCTTGAGCGTCACCGAGGCGTCGGCGATCATGGTGGCGTCGACCCCGACGCCGGCCGCGAAGGCAAAGCGCCGGCGCAGTCCCGGCCGGGCGCCCGTCAGCACGCCCAGGTCGACGCTGGCGTTGACCCCCCCGAGGAGGCTCGGAACCGCCCGCCGGACGTCGAGCGGGATACCGAGCGTCCGGGCGATCAGGTTGCCCGTCCCGCCGGGGAGGATGCCGACCGGCGGACCGCCGTTGCCTGCCAGGGCGCCGACCACCTCCATGGCCGTGCCGTCCCCGCCCAGGGTGAAGATCACGTCGTAGGCGGCGGCCAGCGTGGCCGCCAGGTGCGCACCCTGGCCGGCGTGCGCCGTGGACACCACATCGCAGGAGACGTCGGCCCGGGCAAAGGCCCGCAGCGCCCGGCGCTGAAAGTGCGCGCCGCGGCGGGAGGCCGGATTGACGACGAGGAGGGCGCGCGCGAACCGTGGGGCCCGGCCGGCGCCGGCCGCCGGCTCCCCCCGCACGCCCGGCCCCCGGGCCGGGGGCGGGGGCAGGGGCGGCTCGAGCGGCGGGACGGGGGGATGGCGCCCCGCTGTCGTGCCACCGGCCGTCATCAGAACTGCCAGGTGTGGAACAGGTCGAGCCCCCATTGCCGGGGTGTCGTGACGAAGCTGCGGCTCAACGCGCCTTCCGTGCAGTAGATGCCGGAGGTGCCGGGCTCGGAGCTCGCCGCGAGCGAGAAGCTGCGCGTCAGTTGCTGCTCGAGGCGGACGCCGATCTGTGAGGCGGTGGCGCCGGCGGTCCCTGTTCCGGCCCCGTTGCCCGCCAGCGTGCACACGCCCAGGTCGGCGCTCAGGAACGTCGAGCGGCCGAGCTGCTTGCCGGCACCGATGCGGGTCGCCGAGAGCGCGGTCGCGAAACCGTTCTGGGTGCCGGACGGGTCGTAGCCGGCCCCCGTCTGCACGTTCACGTAGTCGAGCCAGCCGCCGGAGAGGCGGCTGCTGATCGCCGTGCCCAGCGTCGGAAGCACGAAGTTGGCGACCTGCGCACCCGTGCCGCCGGGGGTGCCCTGCCCCACGGCGAACGACTGTTGCCCCGTGATCAGGTAGCTGAGCAAGTCCGACTGCGAGAGCGACAGCAGTGAGTCGGGACTGGTCAGGCGGACCTTCGGATCGGAGAGCGGGCCGAACAGGATGATCTCGATCGGGACCTCGGCGCTCACGCTCCCCGTGGCCGTCGACGGCGGCTGGCGGACCACGTAGCGGGCGTGGATGTCGAGGTCCGGGTCGATGTTGGTCGTGCCCGTGAACCGGACCGATCCCGTGTCGACGGTGAAGCTCCGCTGGACGATGCCGAGGTTGAGCCGGTACGTCCCCCGCGCCGCGATGAGCGTGCCCGAGAGGGCCAGCCCGCGCGTGGAGTCCCGGCCGGTCGGCGCCGTGGTCACGACCAGCGGCGCGGCGGCGGTGGTGAGATTGATGTTGGCCTCGGACGAGCGCAGCCAGACATCGTTGCCGAGCGCGATCCGCACCCCTTCGAGACTCAGATGCTGGAGCAGGCGCGGGGGCGCGGCGGACAGCAGCGAGCGGTTGACGAACTGCGACGTGTCGACCAGGTCGTAGAACGACGGGTCGTCGAGGCTCACGACCTTCTTCTGGGTCAGGATGTCCGGTAGGAAGATCGTCCCGCGGTCCACGACCGCCGCGCCCGAGACGTGGGCGGCCGAGAGCTGCCCGACCAGGTGGAGCGGTGCACCGGGCTCGGTCGAGAGCGCGACGTCGGCAACCCGAGGATTGCTCATCGCGTGGATGTCGGTCGCGGCGAGCGTCAGGTCGAACCGCGGGTCGTCGAGGTCGGCGAACGTGAGCCAGCCGCGTAGCGTGGCCCGCCCGTGCGTCTGCCCCTCGAGGCTGCCGATCGTCAGGTCGCGGACGGCGAGACTATCGCCGGTGAGGTGCAGGTCGGCATGCATGCCGATGAACCGCACGCCCAGGCGTGGGAACCCGGCCTCGCCGTCGGTGAGGCGGACATCCCCGTTCAGGGTCGGGTGGCGGGGCGTCCCGCCGATGTCGATGTGCGCCTGAAACACCCCACGCGGGTTCTGGAGCGTGGGGTAGATCGTCGCGAACGCGGCGAAGCCGACGCTGTCGGCGCGCACCGAGCCGCGGAGCGAGTCGTCGAGCAGCCGCGGCACCCCGCGCGCGAGCGCCAGGTCCATCGGCACCGAGACGAGCGCGTGCAGCGTCGTGTCGTGCCGCTGCACGAGGTCACCGTGTACCAAGAGGCGGCGCGCGTCGTAGGCGCCGTGCACGAGCAGCTCCTCGAGCCGGACATCGCCGAATTCGGCGCTATCGAGGCGCGTGTCCAGTGTCATCGTCGGACGGGCACGGTCGCCGCCGACCGTCATCTGCCAGCCAGCCCGCCCGGCGTAGGTCGCCGGCGATTGGAGCAGCTCGCCCACATCCGCGAGGGCGACGCTGTCGCCGGTGAAGGTCGCCGAGATGGCGCCGGCGTCGGGAACGAGGGCGCGTGCCGCGACCGTGCCGGCGACCCCGTGCATCACGAGGCTGTCGAGCGCGATACCGGCCGTGTCCCGCGTGAAGTGCGCCGGCGCCGCCAGGTGCCAGGCATCCTGCGACGTGATGACGTCGAGGGTATCGAGCGCCAGGTGGAGCGCGCCCGGCGATCGCGCCAGCGTGGCGGCCGCGGTGGCGTGCGGCCCCGTCGATGTGGTCACCGTCAGGCCGAGTGCGGTCGGCGCCGGGCCGCGAAACTCGGCCCCGACCGTGATCCGGTCGAAAGCCACCGTGCTCGGGGCGCTCACCGTCGCCCCGTCGAGCGTCAGCGAGGCGTCTCCGAGGAGCGGGCCGCGGATCCTGGGCAGCGTGAACGCGCCCGTGAGGCCCCGGACCGTCAGGCCGCCGACGCGCACTCCGTTGCCGCCGATGGCGCCGGAGGCGGCGAGCGAGTCGATGGATCCGGTGAGCGCCGCCGTGACCCGGATCGCGCCGGCCAGCGGATCGGGATGGGTCGAATCGGGAGCGGACTCGCCGACCAGGTAGCGCCGCCAGCCGCCCAGCGAGTCGGTGGTGAACGCCAGCGCCAGCGAGTCGCGCAGCTCCGGGGCGAGCGCGAGTCCACCGCTGCCCGTGAGCAGGCCGCCGCGCGACTCGACGCTGAGCGAGTCGACGCGCAGCCGCGCGTCGCCGAAGCGGCCGACGAACCGTCCCGTGTCGAGGCGCACCCGTCCGATCGAGGAGCGCGCCAGCGTGCCAGTGATCGCACCGTTGAGGGCCGGGAGGGAATCGCCGCGGAGGTCGATGTCGATCCGCCCGGTGAGGCCCGTCTGCGGAAGCGAGTCGTTACCGAGGATCGCCTGCGCGTCCACCTCGGAGAGGATGAGCGCGCCGGATGCGGAGAGTCCGGGCGATGTTGCATCCACGTGGCCGTCGACGGCGAACGCCCCCGGCGCCCCGTTGAGCTGGGCGGTCACATCGAGGTCGCCGAGGGTCCCCTGGAGCGTGACGGGGCCGGAGAACTCTCCGCGCAGCGGCAGGCTGGGGTACGACCGGGCGAGCGTCGTGAACGAGATCGGCTGCGCCGAGAGCGACATGTCGTAGCGCGCGACCGAGTCGGCGAGCGTGAAGCGGCCATCGCCCGTGATCCGCTCGGGGACCGCGCCCCCGTCGGTGTGCGTCACGTCCGCGTCGGCGAAGCGGACATCGTTCCAGACGGAATCCACCGTCGCCACCCCCGACACCACCCCGTGGAGGCGCGGAAACTCGGGCAGGACCGCCTGCGGCGTGCGGAGGTCGAGCCGCGGGACCCACAGACGGAAGTGGTGAAAGGCGAGCAGCGCTGGGTCCGAGACATCGAGCTCGCCGGCGCCCGCGAGCCGGGTGGTGGCACCGGGGACGTGGGCGTCGTGTAGCGTGAGGTCGGCGCTGTCCACGCGCCAGCGGGTGAGCGGCCCGCCCGGTCCGCGGACGCGACCCGTCCACTGGCCGGCCCAGGGAACCGGGAACGGCTTCCCCCCGCCCAGCACCCGGATGAGCGCGAAATCGACCGGCGCCGCCTCGAGGGCGACATTCTTGATCACGAGCCCGGGCCGGCCCGTCTCGAATGTCATGTCGCCGCGGAGCCGCGACGCCGTGGACCGGAGATCCATGTCGTGCACCGCGAAGTCGGTGATGTCCGGGTTGGCGTGGTCGGTCAGGATGTCGATGACCGCCCGCCCGCCCCCGGTACGCGGCAGATTGGGGTACACCCACGCGATGTCGGCGAGCGCCATCGAGTCGCTCGTGAAGTGCAGCGTGTAGATCGGCGGGCGCCCCGACCCCACGGCGACCTTGCCTTCCGCCTGGAGGACCGAGCCTGGCAGCTCGACGTGGGGGAGGACGGCGCGGAGCGTGTCGTGGGCGATCGTCACCCGGCCGCGCGCGCGGGCGATCCTGAACGGCGGGAAGAATTCGTCGGCATCGAGGCGGGAGATCTGCACCGCGACCCCGACGCTGTCCGGGTCGACGATGCGCGCGTAGGGCGACTCCAGCTCGAGCCCGGTCCAGGAGAACGTGCGCATGAGCCCTTCCGGTTCGCGGACGAGCCCGTAGTGCGGCCGCCGGAGTCCCTCGCGCACGGCGCTGTCGCGGCGCGGGCCGGGGAGCGAATCCTCGGGACTCCAGCGATTGCTGTAGTAGAAGTCTCCGCCGTGGATGGCCACATTCGTGGCGACGATGAAATCGCCGAAGCCGCGTGCCTGCGGCTCGGGCAGCCGTCGCGATGGCGGGAAGATGTGCTGGAAGTTCCAGGTGCCGTCGTGGTGATGCACGAGGCGGACGTAGGGCCGGTCGAGCTCGAGCCGCTGGAAGAGGATGCGGCGGTCGGCGAGGTCGCGCGGGTCGTACTCGGCGTGGACGCGGCGCGCCGCGAAGAAGATGTGACCCGTGGGATCACGCAGCTCGACGGAGTCGATCGTGATCCCCGTGAACAGGGTCCCCTCGATCCGGCCCACGTAGACACTGCCGTGCACGACGCGCCGAAGCTCCGCCAGGGCGAGCGTGCGGATGTGCGCCCGCCCCCAGTCCGTCTGCGTGACGGCCAGGATCGCCGCCAGCCCGACGATCCCGACGACGACGAGCAGCAGGGCACTGAACGCGACGACCAGCCGGCGGCGGATCACTCAGAAGGCCTGTCCAATCGAGATGTTAAATGTCAACTGATGGAAGAAGCCTTGCGACTGGAGGGGCCGGTACGTCGCCGGACAGGCCGCCCCCGGCTGCTGCTCCGGGATCTGGTAGACCTTGCCCCCGAGCGTCACCGCATGCGTGGTCACGGGGATGGTGTTCCCAGGACTGACGCAGTAGAGGGGTACGGCGTTAGCGGCGATCGCCGCGGCGTTGAAGTAGGCCGCACCGACGGGGAGTAGATAGGGATTGTAGCCGATATCGACGCGAAGTGGGCCGACGGGGGTGAAGGCCCGGATTCCGAGCCCCGGCGTCCAGAACAGGCCGTGGATCCGGGAGACGCTCCCGTTCCAGACCTGCCCCGCGTCGCCGAACGCGGCCCACTGGAGGAGGCTGCGAAAGAAGCGCGGCGACCGGTACTCGAGGTTGGCGACGACCGACCAGTTGCCGCCCTCCGGGACCACGCGCTGCCCCCGGCCGCTCGGCGTCAGCCGGTACACCGTGTCGCCGTTCGCGAGCGTCGTCTCCGGCGGGGTCGTGAGCGGCGTGTTGGGGATGTAGACCACGGGCCCGAGCTGGTTCTGCACGAAGCCGCGCACCGTCGTGGGGCCCCCGGCGTAGAGCCGCTCCTGCGGCGGGATGAAGCCGCCTCCCTCGCGGCCCTGCGCCACGACGGCACCCAGTCGGAGCCGCGCCGCGAGCACGGCGCCGCTCGATAGCCCGAGGTAGCCGGCGGCGTCGACCGACGCCCAGTCGAACTGGAGCCGGGGGGAGGAGCCGAGGTATTGCGAGCCGACCCGTCCCTCGGTCTGGATGAGCGAGCCGGCGTGGGGATCGTCGACGTTGTCGCGCCGGTCCTGGTCGATGATCACGCCGCCATACGCGAACGGCAGCAGGGCCTGGAGCGGGACGATGTCCTGGGGCTGGCACAGGTTGAACACGGCGCAGTAGAGCGCCGGCTGCGCCGTCGTGCGCCCGTACTCGAACTGGTACTCGGGCTGGATCGTCGTGGAGGCGGTCAGATGCCGGGTCAGCGTGACCGACCCGCCGACGGGCACCGACCGGACGTAGGCGTTGTACTCGGACTGCCGCTGGCTGAAAATCGTCGCCGTCGGGTCGAGGTGCGACCCGAAGAGGACGGGGGTCCGGAACGCCGCCGACGCGCTGTAGTTGAGCGTGTCGCTGTAGATGTCGTTGCGGGCCTGGGGGCAGAGACCGGGCGCGAAGCCGAACGGGTATCCGATGCCCACCTTGGTGACGCTCGCGCTCAGGCGGAGGAGATCGAGGCCGCCCAGGAAGTCGCGGTTCGCGTACTCGCCGCGGGTGCGGAAGCAGTCGAGCGTCGCCCACCCCGCCCCGAGGCGGGCCGTGTGCAAGTAGCCCTCGACCACATCGGCGTGCACGTCGACCGTCGAGTCGTGGCCGCCCGGGGCGGGCGCCGAATCGATCGCCACCCGGATGTGCTGGAACGCATCGGTCTGGATGAGCGCGCGCTGCGCGCCGACGAGATCGCTCAGGCGGTACAGGTGGCCGGCACGGATCCCCATCACCCCCGTCACCGCCGAGGGCGCGATCGACGGCTCCTTGCCGGCCTGCCGGGGCTGGACGGTCGCGATCACGCGGCCGAAGCGGGCCTCGGGACCAGGCACGACGGTGAACGCGACCGTCGCCGACCGGGTCGGGACATCGCTCGAGTCGTGGGGCAGGACGTCCGCGTAGGGAAAGCCGTTGTTGCGGAGTCGCTGCGTCAGGGTATCGATCGCGGCGGCGATCGCGTACTTGTCGAACGGGCCGCCCCGGCGCACCGGCAGGTTGCGCGTGATGCGGCGCTCGACGCCTGCAGCGAGCGAGTCCAGGCCGGTGATCGCGAGTGATCGGATCCGGATCGGCTGGCCCTCGCGGATCCGAAAGACGGCGTCCACCACGTGCGGTCGGACGGGGCGGAGCGCCGTATCGACCTGCACATCGGGGTAGCCGCTGTTGCGGTAGAACAGGATGAGTCGCAGGCGATCCCGCGGGAACTCGGCGCGGTCGAGGCAGCGCCGGGTGCCGAAGACCCCCAAGACGCGCTGGATCCAGCTCGACGGCGTGGTGACGATCAGTTGGGCGAGCGTCGAGGCGTCGAAGGCGTGGTTGCCGGTGATGGCGAGGCGCCTGACCTCGGTGTCGCCGGGGCCGCAGGTGAGGTCCTGCGCCCGGATCGGCGCCGCGGCGAGCGACGCGGCCAGGATCGCGACCACCGCTGGCACGACCCCGGTGACCCGGCTGAACCGGGCGACCCGGGTGACCCGGGTGACCCGGCGCGCTGCTCGCGGGGGGGCCGCCCGGCGACCGCTCCGCCGCAGTGGAGTACGCAGCGTAGGCCGCTCAGACAGCGTTGACGAGGACCGTCCCCGCGCCCTGTTGCTTGGCCCGCCGCTTGGCATCGGCGGCGAGCTCGCCGAGATGGCCGATCGAGACCCACTGGTGCGGGCGCATGAGCACGATCGCGGCCGACATGGCGGCGATCGGGAAGGGCCGCGGCAGGCCGTCGCGATCGATCCCGTCGAACGCGCCCCGCTCGAGCGTGTCGCACCCGACGACGCCGCCGATCACATCCCGGAACCGGCGGCCGCTCTCGCGCACCACGCCGGCCGCGCGATCGAGCGACGTCACGACCAGGAAATCATCGCCGCCGACGTGGCCGACGAAATCCGCCGCGTCGCCGACCGCCGCCACCGCTTCCAGCACCGCGGTCCCGGTCCCACGGATCACGGCATCGGCGGCGGCGAAGCCGAACGTGTCGGCGAACGGCTTGAAGTAGTCGATATCGAGGTAGCAGACGGCGAACGACTGCTCGGCGCGGACCCGCCGCATGATCTCTTCCTCGATCGCCCGCCCGCCCGGGAGCCCGCTCGTGGGGTTGCGGTCGGCCTCGCGGCGCACGAGGCGCAGCAGGGCGTTGACGCGCGCCTGGAGCTCGCGCGGATCGAAGGGCTTGGCCAGGTAGTCGTCGGCGCCGGCTTCGAACCCCTCGACCTTGCTCTCGATGTGCCCTTCCCCGGTGAGCATGAGAATCGGGATCCGGGCCGTGAACGGATTGGCCTTGACCGTCCGGCAGGCGTCGAGGCCGCTGATCCCGGGCATCATGACATCGAGCAGCAGCAGATCCGGCTCCCGCTCCTGGACGGCCGCCAATACGGCGCGGCCGTCGGGTACGAGCCCCACCTCGTGCCCGGCCGACGAGAGGACCGCGCGCACCATCAGCCGCATGTCCTCGTGGTCATCGGCGTACAGGATGTAACTCACCGTGTCCGTGGCAATCAGCGTCTCGGGGGAGACCGGGAAAGTTCTCGCGCGCCGGCCGGCACTGTCAACCGGGCCCGCGCGCGCCGCCGCACGGGTAGGACGATCGACCGCGCCGAATCACGACGCGGCCCGCGGCGCGCGACGATCGCCGATGCGCGCCAGACCGGCGCCGATCGGCGCCGCGGGGCGCCGATGCGCGCGCGCGGCCGCCTCAATCATCCGTTTGCCCGAAGAGCGCCATGTTGGAGCTGTGCCCCGGGGCGACCTTCTTCTCCGGATAGATCCAGTGGACCGCCTGGTTGACGGCGGTGGCCGCTTCGCCGAAGCCGGTGGCGATGAGCTTGAGCTTCCCGGGGTAGGTGGTGATGTCGCCGGCCGCGTAGAGTCCGGGCCGGCCCGTCTCCATCGTGCTCGACACCACGATCTCGTCGTTCGCCAGCGTCACGCCCCACTCGCCGAGAGGCCCGAGATCGCTCACGAAGCCGAGCATCGGCAGGACCGCGTCGGCCGCGACCTCGCGGGTCGTCTTGCGCTTGGTGTCGCGGACGACGATCGCCTGGAGCGGGCCGTCGTTCGCGCCGCCGTTCGCGCCGGCGGTGTTGCCGCCGGTGTTGCCGGCGGTGTTGCCGGCGGTGTTGCCACCGGTCGGGGAGAGCACGTCGTGTAGCTCGTGGAAGGTCAGGATCTCGGCGCGCCCGGCGGCGGCGGCGGCCTGCACCTCGCGCACGGTGGCGGCGTGGGCGCGGAAGCGATCGCTCCGGTGCACGAGGGTCACGAAGGCGGCGCGATCGGCGAGCTGGTGCGCCCAGTCGAACGCCGAGTCGCCCCCGCCGATGATCACGACCCGCTTCCCGCGGAATGCGTCGGGGTCGGTCACGACCTCGTGGATGCCGCGGCCGTACCACGGCTGCGCGCAGGGTTGCGGCAGGCGGCGGGGCGAGAAGGCGCCGATCCCAGCCGCGATCACGACCGCGCGCGACGGGAATCGGTCGGTCTCCGTGACCAGCGTGAAGACCCCACCGTCTTCTTCGAGGCCGAGCACCCGCTGGTGGAGGAAGGTCGGCTGGCCGAACTGGTCGGCCTGCGCGACGAGGAGCCGAACCAGATCCTTGGCGAGCACCTTCGGATAGCCGGCGACATCGAAGATGAACTTCTCGGGGTACAGCGCCGTCAGCTGGCCACCGGCTTGCGGTAGGGCGTCGACGATCCGGGCCGTCGCGCCACGCATCCCGGCGTAGAACTTCGCAAAGAGCCCGGTCGGGCCAGCGCCGATGATCGTGATGTCGACCACGTCGTGTGTCATCACCGTAACATCGGCGCGCCGGCAGGGGTCGGCAAGGTGAGCGCGCGGTATCGCGACGCGTCGCGCGCCACGGAGCGGCGAAAGCAGCGGGAGCAGCGGGAGCGGCGCCGGTGAGCGACGATCGCTTCATCGAGTACGCCGGCCACTTTCGCCTCGTGCGCAAGGTCGCCGTGGGCGGGATGGCCACCGTGTACGAAGCCGAGCAGCTCGGCCCGGCCGGCTTCGCCAAGCGCATCGCGCTCAAGGTGATCCACCCGCAGTACGCCCGGCAGACGGAGTGGCTTCAGCTCTTCATCGATGAGGCGAAGCTCTCGGCCAACCTCATGCACGGAAACATCGTGCAGATCTACCAGCTCGGCGAGGTCGCAGGCGAGTACTTCATCGCCATGGAGTTCATCCAGGGACCGACCCTGCGCTCGGTCATCGACCGGCACTGGGAGATCGGTCAGCGCATCCCCGTGCACCTCGCGGCCTACGTCGCGAGCCGCGTCTGCCGCGCGCTCGACTTCGCGCACAACTTCGTCGCCCCCGACAAGCGACGGCTCGACATCGTGCACCGCGACGTGTCGCCGGGCAACATCATGGCCTCGTGGGACGGCCACATCAAGCTCGCCGATTTCGGCATTGCCAAGGCGCGGACATCGATCGATCCCGCCGCCGGCCGCCAGATGCTCATGGGCAAGAAGCACTACATGAGCCCCGAGCAGATCCTCGGCCTCAATGTCGATGCCCGCAGCGACGTGTTCGCAATGGGCGTCGTGCTCTTCGAGCTGCTGGCGCTCGAGCCGCTCTTCCGCGAGGACATCACCCAGCTCGCGATCGATGAAGTGGCCGTGCTCCCGACGCCCAACATCCGCGCCAAGATCCCGGGCCTCGACCCCGAGCTCGAGCAGATCATCTCCGTCGCCCTGAGCAAGGACCCGGCGCACCGGCCGACGGCGGCCGCCATGGGGCGCGATCTCGATCGGTGGTGCGCCGGTCAGGCGCACGTGCCGACCCCCGACCTGCTGCACGATCACCTGGCGAAGCTCTTCCCGACGACGTACCAGCCGCTGACCCGGCATCCGGCGGAGCAGACGTCGTTCTCGAACCTCAAGCGATCGGCGAAGCGGTCGGCCGTGGGCGCCGAGAACGGGCGTCGCCGCTGGTGGCCGCCCTGGTGAGCCGCCGGTAACCCGCCGGTCACACCCGGTCACACCGGGTCACACCCGGTCACACCGGGTCACACCCGGTCACACCCGGTCACCCACCGCGCGAGCCCGCGCCCGCGGGTGGCCGCGGGTGGCCGCGGGTGGCCGCGAGTGGCCGCGGGTGGCCGCGGGTGTCGGACCGAGTACTTTCCGCGCATGAAGATCTACACGCGCACGGGGGACGCGGGGACCACGGGGCTGTTCGGCGGGGGACGGGTCGGCAAGGAGGACGCCCGCGTCGAGGCGTACGGCGAGGTCGACGAGCTCAACGCGGCGCTCGGCCTGGCGCGCGCGATCGACGTGATGCCGCGGATCGACGAGGTGCTGGTCCCGGTCCAGCGCGACCTCTTCAGTCTCGGAGCGCTCCTCGCGACGCCCGATCACGACAAGATGCACGAGCATCTCGTCAAGGCGCGCATCGACGCGGACCGCATCGCGGAGCTCGAGCACGCGATCGATGCGGGTGAGGCCGAGCTGACGCCGCTTCGGGCCTTCATCCTGCCGGGCGGCACCCCCAAGGCCGCGGCGCTGCACGTGGCGCGTACCGTCTGCCGCCGCGCCGAGCGGCGCGTCGTCGCGCTCTCCCGCACGGTCGAGCTTCCCCCGCTGGTCGGGATCTATCTCAATCGGCTCTCCGACCTGCTCTTCGTGCTCGCCCGCGTCGCCAACCACCGCGCGGGTGCGGGGGAGGTCACCTGGTGACGACCGACGACGAGGTCGTGATCGAGCGCGGCGCGCTCGCGACGCTGGGCGAGCGGGTCCGGGCGGCGGCGCCGGCCCACCGCTACGTGATCATCACCGACGAGACGGTCGGCGCGCTCCATGGCGCGCGGGCGGCAGCGTCCTTCGGCGCGGCGCGGCCCGACGTGCTGGCGATCCCGCCCGGCGAGGGGAGCAAGACGCGCGAGCGATGGGCGCAGGTGACGGACGAGCTGCTCTCGCGCGGCCATGGCCGGGACACGACCGTGGTGGCGCTCGGCGGCGGGGTCGTGGGCGATCTCGCCGGCTTCGTCGCGGCGACCCTCATGCGCGGGGTTCCGATCGTGCAGGTGCCGACCACGCTCCTGGCCATGATCGACGCCGCGATCGGCGGGAAGACGGGGGTCGATACCCCGACGGGGAAGAATCTCGTCGGCGCCTTCCACCGCCCCGCCTGCGTGATCGTCGACCCGGGGGTGCTTGCGACGCTGCCGATCCGCGAGCTCCGCTCGGGCCTGGCGGAAGCCATCAAGCACGGGGTGATCGCCGACGCCGGGTATTTCGCCCGCACGAGCGCCGACCTGCCGGCGTTGTTGGCGAGGCAGGGCCCGACGAGCGACGCCATGACGGCGCTCATCGCCGGCAGCATCGCGATCAAGTCGCGGGTCGTGGCCGCCGACGAGCGCGAGCACGGGCGGCGCAAGATCCTGAACTTCGGTCACACGATCGGCCACGCCGTCGAGGCCGCGAGCGGCTATACGCTGCTGCACGGCGAGGCGGTGGCGGTCGGCATGGCGACCGAGTGCCGGCTGGCCGAGCTGGCGGGGGTGGCCGAGTGCGGCATCACGGCCGAGGTGTGTGCCGTCCTCGACGGGGCCGGGCTCCCGATCGGCATCCCACCGACCCTCGCGGCCGGCGACCTCGTCGCCCGCACGCACCACGACAAGAAGGCCCGGGCCGGATCGGTCGAGTACGCGCTGCCGGTGCGGATCGGTGCGATGGCGGGCGAGGAGCGCGGGTGGAGCATCCCGCTCCCCGACGCCTTCGTGCACGACGCCCTCGCGTAGCCGTCGGTGACTCGCCCTGTGACGCGCGGGTGACTCGCCATGTGACGCGTGGGTGAGTCGCCGGTGACGGGCAGGTGACTGGCACGCGTTTTGGCTGTTGACCTCATCTGTTCGCGCTGTTACACTGACGGCCGGTTTGCGGGGTAGCCGGGCGCCCGGTGCAGGCAGCTGATGCGTCGGCGGGTGGGGGTCGGCCAGTGCACTCATCAGGTGCCTCCTCGCGGGCGATGAGTCCGCGGGACATACGACACTCTCGACCGAAGGGGCGGGTATGCAGCAAGTGACCGAGAGTAGGTCCAAAGGGTACTTCCGCAGCTCGCCCTCGACCGCTTTCGATCAGTACTTGCAAGACATACAGAAGCTCCCGCTGATACAGGACGCAGAAGAGGAGCGCCGCCTCGCCCGGCGGGTCCAGCGCGGTGACGAACGCGCTGCCGAGCGGCTGGTCACGGCCAATCTCCGGTTCGTGATCTCGTACGTGAAGAAGTACCAGGGTCACGGGCTCGACCTGAGTGAGCTGGTCGCCATCGGGAACGAGGGGCTCCTCAAAGCAGTCCGGAAGTTCGACCCGGACCAGGGCGTCAAGTTCATCTCCTACGCCGTCTGGTGGGTGCGCCAGGCGGTGCTCAAGGCCCTCGCCGAGCAGACCCGATCGGTTCGCATCCCGCTCAACCAGAACTCCCAGCTCATCAAGCTCGCCCGCGCCGAGACCGTGCTGTCGCAGGTGCTCAAGCGCGACCCGACGGACACGGAGATCGGGCGCCTCATCGAGGAGACACCGGAATCCGTTCGGGCGTCGCGGCAGATGTCGTCGACCGAGATCTCCCTCGACGCGCCGGTCGATCGATCCGATCGGGAGGCGTGCACGCTCGGCGAACGCTTCGCGGGTGTCGACGGCGCCGAGATGGAGGAGATCACCGACTTCAAGCTCATGCGGGAGTTCATCGACCGCGTCTTCCGGAAGTACCTCACGCCCCGGGAGCGGAAGATCCTGTACCTGTACTACGGACTCGAGGAAGGGTCCGAAGCGATGACCCTGGAGAAGATCGGGGCCCTTCTGGGCGTCACGCGCGAGCGCATCCGTCAGATTCGGGAGCGGGCGTTCGAGAAGCTGCGTGAATCTCCCGACGGATCCGCCCTCGCAGGATTCTGGGCCGCCTGATCGCCCCGGTACGCCCGGCCCCGGCGGGAGCGCGCCGGCCGCGAGCACCCCGGGAGCCCAGGCACCGCGAGCGCTCGTCATCGACGATGAGTCGTCCATCCGGCTCGCGCTGCGGCGCTTCCTGACGCGGGACGGCTGGTTCGTCGATGAGGGGTTCGACGGCCGCAGCGGACTGGAGAAGCTGATCCCCCCGAGTGGTCCCGCCCCCGCCTACGACATCGTCATCTGCGACCTGCGCATGCCCGGCCTGGGCGGTGTCGAACTGCACGAGTATCTGCGGCGCGCCCGCCCCGAGCTCCTCGACCGGTTCATCGTGGCCACCGGTGATGCCGTCTCGGCCGAGGCCGCCGAGTTCGTCCAGCGGACCGCCTGCCCGGTGCTCCAGAAGCCGTTCGATCTCGCCGACCTGCGGGCCCTCGTCCGCCGGGTGTCGGGCATTGGGTCCGGCGGGGAGCGCAGCGGGACGGCCCCGTAGCGCACCGCGCGCGCTAGATTTCGCTGTTTGGACGGTCCCGACGATTCCGTCGGCGCTCGACGCCCCGCACGGTGCAGCCTGCGCAGCGCGCGCAGTGCTCGCGGCGCCGTGTGATGCGCGCCCGGCGCACGGGGTCCCAGGCATCGGGCCGGCACCCCGCGCGATCTGATCCATGCCGACAGCCTCTTCGCCACCGTCGCCGCCCGCCCCGGCCCCACCGCCGCCGAACCCGGTCTTCCTCGACCCGGACGGCCGCCGGGCGCGCGGATGGCGACGGTTCTGGATCATGGTCGGCGGTGTCGCGACCGGGCTCGCGGCCCTCCTCGTCGTCGGCGTCGCCGTTCCGCCACTCGTCCCGGCGCTCCCGGTGGACCACAGCATCGTCCCGCCGGTCGCGGTGACGCGTGATCAGCGCGAGCGGATCGCCATGCGCCGGAGCCTCGCCCACGCGTTCCGCCCCGCCCCCCCGGCCCGCCGCGGGCGTCAGACGCCGCCCGGCGGCGGGCGGCTCATCGCGCGCCGCGGCACGCGGACCTCGCCGATCGTCGCGGCCTTTTACGTGAACTGGGCCGACAACTCGCTCGCGTCGCTCAACCAGCACGTCACCGATCTCGATTGGGTCGTCTGCGAGTGGGGGTTTCTCGCCCCGCTCGGCGACTCGATCGACTTCGAGGTCAACCGCAAGGTGTTCGACGTCGTGCGGAAGCCGTCGGTGCGGACGCCGCCGGCGATCCTCCTCATGGTGAGCAACTTCGACCGCCGGCCGCAGTCGGCCGCCGTGCCGACCGGCAAGCACTTCAACCCGGCGGCCCTGCGAGCCTTCCTCGGATCGCCCGCGGCGCGCGAGCGGGCGGTGGCGCAACTGCGTGACCTGGTGGTGCGCGACTCGCTGGCCGGTGTCACGGTCGACTTCGAGGACATGCCGGCCGATCTCGAGGGGCCGGCCGTCACGTTCGAGGCGAACCTCCGCGCCGCGCTCGCTCCGCTCAAGCGGATCGTCACCCAGGCCGTCCCGTCCTACGCCACCCGTCCGGAGCTCGAGCGGATCGCGGCCGTGAACGACTACGTCTTCGCGATGCTCTTCGATGAGCACTACGGCGGCGGCAACCCCGGGCCGATCGCGAGTCAGTCGTTCTACGTCCAGCGGGCACGCGAGTTCGCGGCCGTGGTCCCGCCCGAGAAGCTGATCCTCATGGTCGGCGCCTACGGCTACAACTGGAACGACGACCCCGACGAGCGCGCCACGTCCGGCCAGATGACCACGTTCCAGGAAGTGATGCAGGCGGCGCGCGACCACCACGCGGCGACCCGCTTCGACCCGGATGCGCTCAACCCGTACATCACGTGGACCGACCCCGACTCCACCGACCACGTGATCTGGTACCTCGACGCGGCGACCGCCTACAACCAGATCCGCGTCGGCCGCGACATGGGGGTCGCCGGCACGGCGATCTGGCGCCTCGGTCAGGAGGACGCGTCACTGTGGGCGGTGCTCGGACGTCGCGGGTTGGACGGCGGCCCCGACAGCCTGCGGATCGTCCCCCCAGGCTACGATGTGGAGTTCGTCAACGACGTCGTCTGCGGCAAGCGCCGTCCCGAGATCCCGCGGACCCGGGGTGAGCGCCACGAGTGTCCGGGGCCCGACGAGGAGCCCGACTCGGGCGGCGACATCCTGCGCGTCCGGGCGTGGCCGACGCCCGGTGCCCGGCTGACCGCCGCCGATGGCGGCGGGACGATCGTCCACGACTCGATCGTCGTCTACCCCAAGCCGTACGTCGTGGATCGTTACGGCCAGCGCGAGCACGAGGTCGCGCTGACGTTCGACGACGGGCCCGACGGGCGGTGGACGCCGATGATCCTCGACACCCTGCGATCGCGCCACGCGCCGGCGACGTTCTTCGTCATCGGCGAGAACGTGGACACGCACATCCCGCTCACGCGGCGCATCTACGAGGAAGGGCACGAGGTCGGCAATCACACCTACTCGCACCCGAACCTCGCCCTCGTCTCCGACCAGCGGACACGCTTCGAGCTCGACGCCAACGAGAGCCTGCTGGAGTCCGTCCTCGATCACCGCACGGCGTTCTTCCGGCCGCCCTACTTCGGTGATGCGACACCCACCACGCCCGACGAGCTGTCGTCGGCCGGGATCGCCACCCGCAAGGGCTACTACACGGTCGGCCTGCGCGACGACTCCGAGGACTGGCAGGCGATCCCGACCGACTCGATCATCAAGCTCACGCTCGGGGGCCGGGACACCGGGAACGTCGTGCTGATGCACGACGGCGGCGGGGATCGCTCGCGCACGGTCGCGGTCCTCGGGCCGATCATCGATTCCCTTCGCGCCAACGGGGACACGCTCGTCCTGCTGTCGGAACTGGTCGGCATCTCCCGGGACGAGGCCATGCCGCCGCTCCCGGGTGTCAGCGAGGGCGCCCGCCTGATCCGGCTGGCCGGGTGGGCGACGCTCGGCTACGGGGAGCTGACGCTCTACTGGATCTTCATGGTGGCCGTGGTTCTCGGGATCGGGCGCCTCGTCGTCATCGGCCCGCTCGCGCTCGCACAACGCATCCTCCGGCACCAGCGGCGCGGGGTTCCGACGACGTTCAGCCCGCCGGTCAGCATCGTCGTGCCGGCGTACAACGAGGGCAAGGTCATCCTGAAGACGATCGGCAGTCTCGTCACCCAGCGGTACGCGGGCCCGCTCGAGGTGATCGTCGTCGACGACGGGTCGGCCGACAACACCTACCAGCTCGTGCGCGACGCCTATCCCGACGGTCGGGTCGTCTCCGTCTACCGCAAGGAGAACGGCGGGAAGGCGAGCGCGCTCAACTTCGGGCTCGCGCGGGCCCGCTACGACGTCGTGGTCGCCCTGGACGCCGACACGCTGTTCGCGCCCGACACGATCGACGAGCTGGTGCAACCGCTCGCCGACCCGACGGTGGGGGCGGTGGCCGGCAACGCCAAGGTCGGCAACCGCGTCAACCTCGTCACGCGCTGGCAGGCGCTCGAGTACGTCACCAGCCAGAACCTCGACCGCCGCGCCTTTTCGCTCCTCGACGGGATCACCGTCGTGCCGGGCGCGGTCGGCGCCTGGCGCAAGTCGCTGGTCCAGAGCGCCGGCGGCTTCCGGGCCGACACGCTGGCCGAGGATCAGGACCTGACGCTCAGCATCCGCGAGCGCGGGCATTCGATCGCCTACGCCGACGGAGCGATCGGCTACACCGAGGCGCCGGACTCGCTGCGCACGCTCGCCCGGCAGCGCTTCCGGTGGTCGTTCGGGACGCTCCAATGCGCGTGGAAGTATCGCCACACGCTGCTCCGCCCGCGCTACGGAACGCTCGGCTGGGCCGCGCTGCCCAACACGTGGCTCTTTCAGCTCCTGCTGCCGGCCATCTCCCCGCTCGCCGACCTGGCGTTCGTGTACAGTCTCGTGTCGATCCTCCTGACGCGCTACTATCACGGGACGACCTACGCGATGACGAGCATGGCCCACGTCTTCACCTATTACGCGATCTTCCTGCTCGTCGACTGGCTCGCGGCCGCCGTCGCCTTTCTCATGGAGCCGGGCGAGGACAAGTCCCTCACCTGGCTCATCCTGATCCAGCGGTTCGCGTATCGACAGCTCATGTACTGGGTCGTGGTCCGCTCGTTCATGGCCGCCATCCAGGGACGGGTCGTCGGGTGGGGCAAGTTGGAGCGCAAGGCGACCGTGCGACTGCCGGTCGCGTCCTGACGTTGGGAGGGGCTACCGTGTCGACGCGGATCCCGCTCTTTCCGCTGCCGATGGTGTTGTTCCCGGGCGGGCACCTGCCGCTCCACATCTTCGAGCCGCGCTACCGCCAGATGCTCGCGGACTGCCTGGCCGGGGATCGGGTGTTCGGCGTCCTCTTCAGGCCCGAAGGGGTGCGCGAGCGCGAGATCCCGGCCGGTCACGTCGGCTGCGTCGCGCAGGTCGAGCGGGCCGAGACGCTGCCGGACGGACGAGCGAACATCCTCGTCTCGGGCGCGCACCGCTTCGTGCTCGAGTCCTTCGAGGAGAGTGATCGCCCGTACCACGTCGGCGTGATCTCGGACTACGACGACACGGAGGAGTCGGTGCTCGCGCTGGCGCCGGTGGCCGACCGGGTGCGGGAGCTGTTCCAGCGGGTCGGCACGGCGGCCCGCACGCTCGCCGACGACGCCGACGCCCTGCCGGCGCTGCCCGAGGATCCGGCGCTCCTCGCGTTCGCGATCGCGGCGGTGATCGACATGGACGTCAACGCGCGGCAGCGACTGCTCACCTCGCGCTCGCCGGGCGGGCGGCTCCGGGAGATCGAGCTGCTGCTCGCGCCGGCGGTCGAGTCGTTGGAGCACCGGGCGGCGGTGCATGTGCGGGCCAGGGGGAACGGGCACGGACCACATCCGCTCCCGCCCCCGGGCTGACGCCATGCCCGCGGCCGGCGACGGGGCGGACTGGACGGCGGTCCGGCGGGACCTCGAGGGGATCGTGGGGGCGAACGGCGTCCGCTGGCGCGAGAGCGAGCTGCTGGTGTACACGGCCGACGGCCTACCGGGATATCGGAAGCTTCCCTCGCTCGCCGTCTTCCCGGCCACCCGCGACGAGGTCGTGGCGGTGATCCGCGCCCTGGCGGAGCGTGGGGTGCCGTTCGTTCCTCGCGGCGCGGGTACCGGCCTCTCGGGTGGCGCGTTGGCCGATGGCGTGGTCCTCCTCGGGTTGAATCGGCTGCGCCGGATCCTGGCGATCGATCCCGAGAACGCGATCGCCGTCGTCGAGCCCGGAGTCGTCAACGCGGCGCTCTCGCGCGCGACGGCGCCGTTCGGGCTGCACTACGCGCCCGATCCATCGAGTCAGGCGGCGTGCACCATCGGTGGGAACGTGGCCGAGAACGCCGGCGGCCCGCACTGCCTCAAGTACGGGGTCACCGTCAACCACGTGCTCGGCGTGACGGCCGTGCTCCCCGACGGCGAGATCGTGACCCTCGGCGCCGGCGCCGCCGGCGGTGAGTCGCTCGGCTACGATCTCGTGGGCGCGTTCGTCGGCTCCGAGGGGTGCTTCGGCGTCGCCCTCGATGTCACGGTGAAGCTCACGCCCGTCCCACCGGCCGCCCGCACACTGCTCGCCGACTTCCTGTCGCTCGACGACGCCGCCCGCGCGACGTCGGCCATCGTCGCCGCCGGCATCCTCCCGGCCGCCCTCGAGCTCATGGACGGCCCCACCATCCGGGCCATCGAGGCGTCGATCTACGCCGCCGGGTACCCCGTCGATGCCGATGCGGTACTCCTCGTCGAGGTCGACGGGCACGCGGCCGGTCTCGACGCCGACGCGCGGGCGATCGCCAGTCTGTGCACGGCGCAGGGCGCACGGACGGTGCGCATCGCGTCCGACCCTGGCGAGCGGGCGCGGCTCTGGCAGGGCCGGAAGAAGGCGTTCGGCGCGATGGGACGGATCTCCTCCCATCTGGTCGTTCAGGACGCGGTCGTTCCGCGCACGCGGTTGCCGGCCGTGTTGGCCCGCATCCGCGAGATCGCCGCCGAGCACGGCGTCACGGTCTGCAATGTCTTCCACGCCGGCGACGGGAATCTCCACCCCAACATCGGCTACCGGGCGGACGATCCCGACGAGTCGGCGCGCGTCGGCCGAGCCATGCGCGCGATCATGCGGACGTGCATCGACGCGGGCGGCTCGATCACCGGCGAGCATGGGGTCGGGCTCGACAAGCTCGAGTACATGGAGCTGATCTTTTCCGCCGACTCGCTCGCGGCGCAGTGTCGGTTGCGGGATGTCTTCGATCCGGCGCGCCGGGCGAATCCGGGCAAGGTGGTCCCCGTGCGCAGTTGCCGCGAGTGGGCGGGTCGGTCGTCGGCATGAGCAGCGCCCTCGCCGCCGGGATCTCGGACGGGACGGCGGGCGTGGCCGAGGCGGTGCGCGCGGCCGCGGCGCGGCGCATGCCGCTCCGCATCATCGGGTGCGGCACCTGGCTCGATGCCGGCCATCCCACTTCGAGCAACGCCTGTGCGCTCCACCTCGACGCGCTCGCCGGGATCACGGAGTACACGCCCGGTGACCTGACGCTGACGGCTCGGGCCGGAACGACGCTCGGCGCGATCGCCGACGCGGTGGCGGCCGAAGGGCAGTGGCTCGCGCTCGACCCCTTTGCCGCCGCCCACCATGGCGGCTCGATCGGCGCCACGATCGCGACCGCCTCCGCGGGCCCGCTCGCGCACGCCTGCGGGCTCCCCCGCGACGTCGTGCTCGGGGTCGAAGTGGTGACCGCCGACGGACGCGTCATCCGCGGCGGCGGCCGTGTGGTCAAGAACGTCGCCGGGTTCGACCTCACGCGACTCATGACCGGCGCGTGGGGCACGCTCGGCGTGATCACCGAGGTGACGGTCCGGCTCCGGGGTCGCCCGGCCGTCGACGAGACGTTTGCCGTCGTCCGGCCGCCCCCGCCGATCGCCCGCGCCGCACGGCCGGGCCAGCCGCCGCCCGCCCCCGCCGGGATCGACGAGCTGGCGGCGGCGCTGCGCGGCGCGCCGGTCTCGCCGCTCGCGGCCGAGCTGTTGGACGCGCGCCTCGTGTCGCGCCTCGTGTCGCGCCTCGCGACCCAACTCCCGACTCAACTCCCGACCCAGCTCGCCACCCAGCGCCCGACGCCCCCCGCGATCGGCGAGGCGGGGACCGAGACACCGGTGCTCCTCGTTCGACTCGGGGGAAACCCGGAGCAGGTCGCGGCGGGGCGCGCGGCGCTGTCGGCGGTCGGCGATGTGGCGCCGGTCCCCGACGGCGCCGACGTGTGGCGTGCGCTCTCGCGGATCGAATCCGAGATGCCCGGCGCCGCGGTGATCCGATGGTCCCAGCTCCCGAGCCGGATCGGCGAGACGTGGCGCCACGCACTCCGCGCCTCCGCCCCCTACCCGGACGCGTGCATCCACGCCTCGCTCGGCCGCGGCGTCGTGCGCACCATCATCCCGCGCCCCGAACATCGCGCGTCGTCGGCGCACCTGGCCGAGGCGGCCCAGGCCTTCGCCGGCACGTGCGCCGCCGAGCGGCTGCCCCTCCGGCTGTGGGGCGCGATGGCCCCGAGCCCGGCGCGCGACCCGCTCTCGCGCCGCGTGCGCCAGGCGTTCGACCCGGACCACATCCTCAACCCCGGGATCCTGGGCGAGGGCGCCGAGCATGCCTGAGCAGCCGCCCGCCAGTGCGTCGCCCGCCGCGCCGCGCGACCTCGCGACGCCGACCCCGGCCGCGACGCCCCTCGCGCGGGCCCGGGCGGGACTCGACGCCTGCGTGCACTGCGGGTTCTGCCTCCAGGCGTGTCCCACCTACCTGACGCTCGAGGACGAGAACGACAGCCCGCGCGGCCGACTGCTGCTGATGCGGGCCCTCCTCGACGGCACGCTCGGCGCCGACGACGCCGATCTGCGTACGCACATCGATCGTTGCCTCGGGTGCCGCGGCTGCGAGACCGCCTGCCCGTCGGGCGTCCCGTACGGCGAGCTGCTGGAGGCCACGCGCGCGACACTGGCGATCGACCGCCCGATCCCCCTGCTGGGCCGCATGGTGCTGTGGGTCGTCGCGCACCCGCGGCGGATCGCCGCGGCGTGCGCCATGGCGCGGGCGGTGCGCGCATCGCGGCTCGCCGCGCTCCTCGCGCTCCTCCCGGGGCGCCTCGGCTTCGCGATGGCGATGCTCGCCTCGACCGCGCCCCGCCGCGGGCGCCTCGCCCGCGCGACGAGGGCTCCCGTCGCCGGCGCGCCGAGTACCGGCGCGCCGAGTATTGGCGTGCCGAGTGCCGACGTGCCGAGTGCTCCGACCGCCCCGACCGCCGTGCTGCGCGGGTGTGTCATGCACGGCGTGTTTCGCGAGACGAATCGGGCCACCGAGCGGCTGCTGGTGCGGGTCGGTGCGCGACTGGTGGAGGTCCGGGACCAGGTGTGCTGCGGGGCGCTCCACGCGCACGCCGGTGACCTGGAGGGAGCGCGCGCACTCGCGCGAGCCAACGTGGCGGCGTTCTCGGCCGCGCTCACCGCCGCGGCCCCGCAAGCCGCAGCCGGGACCGGCGCGGGCGGCGGCGCGCCCGTGATCGTCACCAACTCGGCGGGCTGTGGCGCGATGCTCAAGAGCTACGGCCATCTCCTCAGCGACGACCCCGTCTGGGCCGAGCGTGCCGCCGCCGTCGCGGCGGCGGCGCGGGACATCAGCGAGGTCGTCGCCCCTGCCATCGCCGCCGGCCTCGGGCCGGGCCGCGCCGCGGCGGTGCCCGCTCGGCACGCTCGGCACGAGGGAGCGTCGCGTCGGCCGCGCGTCGCGTACGACCCACCCTGCCATCTCCTGCATGCGCAACGCGTCGACGACCCGCCGCGCGCGATGCTGAGCGCACTGCCCGGGATCGAGATCGTCTCGATCCCCGATGCCGATCAGTGTTGCGGCGCGGCGGGGATCTACAACCTGCTCCAGCCGCAGGTCTCGGAGAGCGTGCTCGCGCTCAAGCTGGCAGCCATCGCCGCATCCGGGGCGACCGTGGTCGCGACCGGCAATCCGGGTTGCCTGATGCAGATCGGCGCCGGTCTGCGCCGGGCCGGGAGCGCGATCGGCGTCGTGCACCCGGTCGACCTCGTCGACGCCGCGTGGGGGGATTGAGCCCTCCCCGCACGCCGGCTTACTTGCACGCATGGCCCATCCGACCGCCGCCGAGCCCTGTGTCGTCGAGGTCGCGGGGCAACAGATCGTGTGGCACCGCGGCGATCCGGACGCCGATGACGCGGCGATGCACACCGGGGCGCTGCTCGTCGACCGCAGCCACCGGAGCCGGATGATCTTCCCCGGCCCGCGGGCCGCGGCGATCGTGACCGGGCTCGTCACCAACGATGTCGCCGGGCAGACCCCCGGCCACGGATGCTACGCGGCCGCGCTCACCCCCAAAGGGAAGATCATCGCCGACGTGCGGGTCTTCGTTCGCGCGGACGGTCTCCTGGTCGACGTTCCGCCACGAGCGGCCGCCGGCTGGACCGAGATGGTCCGCAAGTACGTGAATCCCCGCCAGACGGCGTACCGCGATGTCTCCGCGAGGGTCGCCGACCTCGGACTCTTCGGCGCCCAGGCCGCCCGGATCGCGGGCGCGGCGCTCGAGGTGCCGCACGAGGCGCTGCTCGCGCTGCCGCTCTACGGCCACATCGAGGTGCAGTTGGCGGGGCTGCCCGATCCGGACGCGCGCATGACGGTCGCGCGCGTGCCCGACGCGGGGGTCGACGGGTTCGAGCTGTTCGTCGAAACGGCGGCACGTGCGCCCGTCATCGAGCGTCTGGCGGGCACAGGGGCCACGATGGGCGGGCTGGCGGCGTTCGAGATCGGCCGGGTCGAGGCGGGACGTCCGGAGTGGGGGCTCGACATCGATGACTCCACGATCCCGCAGGAGGCGAACTTCGACGAGCTGAACGCGATCTCCTACACGAAAGGGTGCTACACCGGCCAGGAGACGGTCGCCCGGCTGCACTTTCGCGGCCACGTCAACCGGCAGTTGCGCGGGCTCCGGATGCCGGCAACCGGAGAGATCCCGCCCCTCCGCGCCTCACTCGTCGACGCCGAGGGCAAGCCGGTCGGCGACGTACGCTCCTCGGTCCGCTCGCCACGCCTGGGCCCGATCGCCCTCGCCATGGTCCGGCGCGAGGTGCCGATCGGCGCCGCGCTCACCGCTCGCTGGGGAGAGGGTGGCGGCGGCGTCACCGGGGAGGTGGGCGGCGCCGCCAGCCAGACGGCGGGAGCGGGGATCGGGCGCGCCAGCGGCAGCGTGCAGGTGACGGTCGCCGGCCTTCCGTTCACCGGCCCATGAGAATGCGGCCGGCGCCCACCACGGCGCCCACCGCGGCGGGCGCCGCGACGGCGGTGCACACCGGCGGCGGGGATGTGGAGCGAACGGCCCTCAAGGAATGGGATGTCCTCGTGCGGGCGATGGCGCGCGGCGAGATCATCGCGCTCGTCCGCAAGGGCGGGATCCGCGAGCGTCGCGCCGGCTTCGTCGTGCGCCACGATCGCTTTCTCCTCTACCCGACCCGCTTTCACGAGAACGTGGGCGAGCTCGCGCCGCGACTCCGGGGATCGCTGGAGGCCGGCGCCGGAGCGCCGCGCGACGGGCCGAACTCGGTGCCGATCACGCTCGTCGCCGAGGTCGAGCGGGTGTGGGCGCTCTCGGCGTTGGAGCCGCTCCGCGCGATCGAGATGGCGCACGGGTTGGCGTGGCGCGCGGTGGAGTCCCGCTTTCGGTATCGCGAGCCCGGGATCCAGGTCGTCGCGGTCCGTGTAGCGCGACTTCGGAGCCCCGTGACGCGCCCCGAGCTCCCACGCTATCGCGGGTGCGTGTCCTGGGTCGAGCTGGACGAGGATGTCGATGTGACGGACGCCGCGCCGGTCCTGAGCGACGCGGAGCTCGGAGAGCGGGTGGCCCGGCTCGACGCCGCACTGTCGCGCGCCTGAGGGCCGGCGCGGCGGACGGCAGGCAAAACAACGGGGCGCGACATCCGTCGCGCCCCGCCGTCACACTGGACCCGACCGACGTCAGGAGGTCTTCTTCGTCTTCTTGGTCGTCGTGGTCTTCTTCATGGTGGTGTCCTTCATCGCCGCCATGCCGGTGTCCTTGGCCTTCATCCCGGTGTCCATGTTCATGCCCTTCATGGACGTGTCCTTCTTCATGCCCGTGTCCGCCGGCGCGGGCGACATCGCCGGGGTCGTCGTCGTGGTCGACGTGGAGTCGGTCATGGTCGAATTCGTATCCTTCGTCTTACACGCGGCAACCGCCAGCAGCACGGCGACAACGACCAGGCGCTTCATCTACGATCTCCTCGGAGTGTGGGCAGGTCGGGAGTGTTACCTGTAAAGAAAACGCCGTCGTCCGCGCACGCCCGTGTGCCCGGAATCGGCCGGCGGAAAGTTATCCGCACCCCTTCCGGTGTCAAGACCAGCCCGCTGGCCCAAGTTGCGGCGCGGCAACACGGTACTAGCTTCCGCGAGGGCCCGCACAGACCATGAGCGCGACACTGACCGAGCTGATTTCCGACGGGGTTGTCCGCGGCGCGTGTCCGCACGACTGCCCCGACACCTGCGCGACCCTCGTGACCGTGGCCGATGGGCGCGCCACCCGCATCGCCGGCGACGCGGATCATCCGGTGACGCAAGGGTTTCTGTGCGCCAAGGTCAATCGGTACCTCGAGCGCACGTATCACCGCGACCGCCTGACGCGCCCCCTCCGCCGCGTTGGACCGAAGGGCGCGACCGGGCCGGGCCAGTTCGAGCCGGTCTCCTGGGACGAGGCGCTCCGTGAGATCGCGGCCCGGCTGGACGCCGTGCGGCGATCCCCCGCCGGCCCGCAGGCGATCCTTCCGTACTCGTACGCCGGCACGATGGGGCTCGTGCAGGCGGGCTCGATGGACCGCCGGTTCTTCCATCTTCTCGGCGCATCCAAGCTCGATCGGACGATCTGCTCCTCGGCCGGCGAGTTCGCGCTCAAGATGACCATCGGCGCCGGGCTCGGCCCCGACCCCGAGGGGGTGCCCGAGTGTGACCTGGTGATCCTCTGGGGAACGAACACCCTCACGTCCAACCCACACCTCTGGCCGTTCATCCTGCGGGCCCGCGAGCGGGGCGCGCCGCTCATCTGCATCGATCCGATCCGCACCCGCACGGCGGAGCAGTGCGACGAGTGGCTGCCGATCCAGCCCGGCACGGACGCCGCGCTCGCACTCGGCATGATGCACGTCATCTTCGCCGAGGGGTTGGAGGACGGCGACTACCTGGCCCAGCATACGGTGGGGGCGGACGCTCTGCGGCGCCGCGCCTGCGAGTACCCGCCGGCTCGGGTCGCGGCGATCACCGGGCTGGACGCCGAGGTGATCGCCGACCTGGCCCGCCGGTACGCGCGGGCCCGCTCGGCGTTCGTCCGCATCAACTATGGCCTCCAGCGGCACTATGGCGGGGGCATGGCGGTCCGGACGATCACCTGCCTGGCGGCGCTCACGGGGCACTGGCGGCATCCGGGAGGGGGCGTCCAGCTCTCGACGAGCGGCGCCTTCGCGTACGACTACCCGACGCTGCGGCGGCCGGACCTCTCGCCCCCGGTCCGAACGATCAACATGATCCGACTCGGCGAGGCGCTCACCACGCCCGACGCGGGTGTGGGCGGGCCGCCGGTCCAGGCGCTGATCGTCTACAACAGCAATCCGGCGGCGGTCGCGCCGGACCGCAACCGGGTGCTCCGCGGGTTGGCGCGCGAGGACCTGTTCACGGTCGTGCTCGAGCATTTCCAGACCGACACCGCCGACTACGCCGACTACGTGCTCCCGGCGACGACGCAGCTCGAGCACTGGGACATCCACTTCGCCTACGGCCACTACTACGCGACCCTCAACCGGCCGGCGATCGCGCCGCTCGGGGAGTGCAAGCCGAACAGCGAGATCTTCCGGCTCCTGGGGCGCGCGCTCGGCCTCGACGATCCGGCGCTCGCCGACGACGATCTCACGCTCATCCGCCAAGCCCTCGGCTCCGGGGATCCGCGCCTGGCCGGTGTCACGTTCGAGCGGTTGATGCGCGACGGCTGGGCCCGACTGGCGCTCCCGCGTCCGTACCTGCCGTTCAGGGATGGCGAGTTCGCGACGCCGAGCGGGAAGTGCGAGCTCTACTCGGAGCGATTGGCCAGCCTTGGCTACGACCCGGTGCCGACATATACGCCGCCGCGGGAGTCGCCCGCCACGGCCCCGGCGCTCGCGGCACGATATCCGCTCACGCTCATCTCATCGCCCAGACACCAGTTCCTGAATTCGACCTTCGTGAACGTCGAGTCGCTCCGCCGGAACGCCGAGCCGGAGTGTCGGGTACATCCGGCCGACGCGGCGCCCCGCGGGATCACGGACGGTGCGCCGGTGACGATCCGCAACGATCGCGGCGCGTTCCGGGCCACCGCCCGCGTGCACGACGGCGTGCGGCCCGGAGTGGTGTGGGCGCCCTCGATCTGGTGGGGCAAGCTGACCGGGGACCGTCAGAACGCGAACGCCACGACCGCCGAATGGGAGACGGACATGGGGCGCGGCCCGGTATTTTACGACAACCTGGTCGAGGTGACGCCGGCCTGAGGGGCGGCGTGGCCGCCCGGGCCCGGGCGGCACAGGCGGCCATGCCTCGGGCGGCCGCACTGGCCGCGCCCGGCAGCGTCGGCGGCCCCGAACGTCCGGGCCCCGACCGGGTGTCTCACCTCTTTTCCGTATCGGAGAGCTCAGTTGACGCATTACCCGGAGACCCTCGGCGCGCTCAAACGATCCCCCTTCGGCACGGCCGACATCGCCTGTCGGTCGGTCAAGGACGAGATGCGCCAGAACCTGCTGGCGCGCCTGCGCGAGGGCAGCCCGCTCTTTCCCGGCGTGATCGGCTACGACGACACGGTCATGCCGCAGCTCGTCAACGCCGTGCTGTCACGACACAACTTCATCATGCTCGGCCTGCGCGGCCAGGCGAAATCCCGCATCCTGCGCTCGCTGGTCACCCTGCTCGATGAGGCGATCCCGATCGTCGCCGGGAGCGAGGTGAACGACAACCCGTTCCGCCCGATCTCCAAGTTCGGGCGGCAGCTCGTCACCGACGCGGGAGACGACACGCCGATCGCCTGGCTCGATCGCGACAGCCGCTACGTCGAGAAGCTCGCCACCCCCGACGTGACCATCGCCGACATCATCGGCGACCTCGACCCGATCAAGGCCGCGCGCGGCGGCCATCTCCTCTCCGACGAGCTGACGATCCAGTTCGGCATGCTCCCCCGCGCCAACCGCGGCATCTTCGCCTTGAACGAGCTGCCGGACCTCGCCGGCAAGGTGCAGGTCGGGCTGTTCAACATCATGCAGGAGGGGGACGTTCAGATCAAAGGGTATCCGGTCCGGCTCCCCCTCGACCTCTTGCTCTGCTTCACCGCCAATCCCGAGGACTACACGGCCCGGGGGAAGATCATCACGCCGCTCAAGGACCGCATCGGAAGCGAGATCATCACGCACTATCCGGAGACGGTGGATCTCGGCGTGACGATCACGCGCCAGGAAGCCTGGACGACCCGGCGCGGGCCCGGGGTGCGGATCCCGGACTTCATCGCCGAGGTGGTCGAGCGGATCGCGTTCGAGGCCCGGACGGACAAGCGCGTCGACCGCCGCTCGGGGGTCTCACAGCGGCTCCCGATCAGCGTGCTCGAGAACGTCGTCTCCAACGCCGAGCGCCGGGCGCTCACCACCGGGGAGACGGACATCGTGCCGCGCATCTCGGACATCTACGCCGCGCTCCCGGCGATCACGGGCAAGCTGGAGCTGGAGTACGAGGGCGAGCTGGTCGGCGGGCACGCGATCGCGCGGGAGCTGATCCGCCGCGCGGCCGACGCGACGTTCCGCGAGCGCGCCGGCGGCGCCAACACCGACGACATCGTGATGTGGTTCGACGCCGGCGGCGCGCTCCAGGTCGCCGACGACGTCTCGGCCGACGCCGTGTACAAGGGCTTCGAGACGGTGCCCGGACTGGTCGCGGTGGTCCGGAACACGGGACTGGCGCGCAAGGGCGACGCCGCGGTGACCGCCGCCGCGTGTGAGCTGGTGCTCGAGTCGCTGGTCGCCCGGAAAAAGATCTCGCGCTCCGACGCCGGGCAATACGGGCGGGCCGTTCAGGAGCCGCGCCGCCGCCCGGGGCAGGACATGTTCGGCGGCGGACTGTCCGCCTGACGCGCACGACGCCGGGGCCGACCGCATGGCGAGAGCTCGGCCCGCGGCCCAGCCGCCCGCCCCGGCGTCCTCCGTCGTCGTGCGCACGGCGACGGGGGCCGATCTCGACACCGTCCTCGCGCTCCGCCTCGCGCTGCTCCGGGAGGCGCACGACAGCCCCATCTATGGCCGGCTGCGCGCCGACGTGACGCGGCGCGCGCAGCGGCTGTTCCGACTCCAGCTCGAGTCGCCGCTGGAGGTCACCCTGTTGGCCGACCGCGGCGGGACGGCTGTCGGCATCCTCCGGTGCGCGGAGGCGGGCGGCTCACCGTTGCTCGAGCCGGAGCGATACGCGTACGTCTCGTCAGCGTACGTCGTCCCCGCCGCGCGCCGGCTCGGCGTGCTTCGCACGCTCCTCGACCACGCGATCGCCTGGTGCGATGCCCGTCACCTCGACGAGATACGCCTCCACAGCGTCGCGGGCTCGGCGGCTGCGAACGACGCCTGGGAGTCACTCGGCTTCACCGTCGTCGAGCATCTCCGCATCCGACGCACGCACCCCACCCCCGACGCCCCCACGAGCTCCGCCACCTCCACCGCCCTCCCGTCGCGCTGACCGATGCCGATCATCACCATCAGCCGGCAGTTCGGGTCGGGCGGGTCGGAGATCGCCGCGCGGGTGGCCGAGGCGCTCGGCTGGACCCTGCTCGACAACACGATCGTCGACGCCATCGCCGCCCAGATGGGCGTGAGCGCGGAGACCGTCCGCGCGCTCGATGAGCGGCAGCCGCCGCTGATCGCGCGGGTCGCCGACGCGCTCGCGATCGGCGCGCCCGAGGTCATCCCACCGGCGGCCGGTGCCGCCGTGCTCTCCACGGACGAGCGGATGATCGAGTCGACGCGGCGCGTCATGGAAGATGCCGTCGCTCGCGGGCCCGTCGTGGTGGTCGGCCGCGGCGCGCAGGTCGTGCTCGGTGAGCACGGCGCCGCGATCCACGTCTTCTGCTACGCGCCCAGAGCGGCGCTCGCGCGCCGTGTCGCCGAGCGGGAGCGGGTGAGCCTGGCGGAGGCGGAGCGGCGGGTCACGGAGGCCAATCGGCAGCGCGCGCTCTCCGTGCAGCGCCACTATGGCCGGTCATGGGGGGCGCCGGAGAACTACCATCTCTGCGTCAACACCGAGTGGCTCGGCGTGGCCGGTGCCACGGACGTCATCGTCCGCGCGGCGCGGGATCGCTTCAGCGCATCCGCCTGAGCTCCGGCGACCTGCCGAAGGCCCATCGCGTGTAGAGGAGCATGATGACCGCCGCACCGCCGATCGTCCAATCGACGCCGACGGCGTTGGCGACACTCCCGGCGACGAACGCACCGACGACCTGGGCGAGCCCGACGACCACGAACGAGTAGGCCGCCATCAGGCGCCCGCGCAGGGCGTCGGGGACGACGCTCTGGAGCAGTCCGTTGGCGAGCGCCCCGTTGAGGATCATCGCGAACCCCGCCCCGAGCAGCAACGCGCCCGCCAGCAGCTCCGACCGGGAGAGCGCGAACAGCACGAGCAGCAGCGCGTACGCATTGCACGAGGCGCGAAGCAGGCGACCCCGGCGCAGTCGCCGGCCGACCGAGGCGAGGAACAGCGCGCCGCTCAGCCCGCCGATCCCGACACAGGCGAGCAGCACGCCGTAGCCGCCGGCGCCCGTGTGGAGCAGGTCGCGCGCGACGACCGGCATGAGGACGATGTACGGAATGCCGAAGATCGAGAAGACCGTCGTGAGCCGCATGAGCGCGCTCACATCGGGCGTCTCCCGAACATATGCCAGCCCCTCGAGCATCTCCGCGATCGCCGATGGCGTCGCGGCCGGCGCGAGATCGGGGGTCGGCGCCGGGAGTCGAATGAGCGCCAGCCCGGCGAGGACCGCGAGGTAGCTCGCGGCGTTGAGGGCGAAGCACCAGGCGATCCCCGCCGTCGCGATCACGGCCGCGCCGACCGCGGGGCCGACCACGCGCGCCAGGTTGAACCCGCTGGAGTTGAGCGCGATCGCGTCGTGCAGGTCGTCCCGCCCGACCAGCTCCACCATCATCGCCTGCCGCGCCGGAATCTCGAACGCCGAGGAGATCCCGTTCACCGTCGCCAGGACGAGCAGCCAGCCGATGGTGACGTGGTGCGTCCACGTGAGGAGCCAGAGCGCGGTCGCCTCGACGAGCATCGCGCTCTGCATCACCGTGACGAGGCGGAGCTTGGGGACGCGGTCCGCGAGCACGCCGGCGGGGAGCGACAGGATGAGGATCGGCAGGGAGCCGATCGACGCCACGAGTCCGACCAGGAACGGGCTGTTCGACAGCTCGAGCGCCAGCCATCCCTGCGCCATGACCTGCATCCACGTCCCGATCAGGGACAGCGTCTGCCCGGTCCAGAAGAGCCGGAAGTTCCGGTGACGGACGAGCGTCCGGAACGGGTTGAGCGAGCGGCGGTCGGCGGGCGTCAGGGGGTAGCGAGAGGTGGGGCGCGGACGGACGGCGCGCGGGGCACCAGGTGCACGCGCCGGCGACGGAGCCGGCCGGCACTCGGGCTCGTCTAAGGTAACCAGTGCCTGCTTCATTGCGGCGCCCCCCCGACCACTCCGGCGCCCGCCGACCCGTCCACCGCCACGCGCGCTGGACGCGCGAGCACGCCCGCCCGCAACGTCCCGGAGCCCGCGCGTATATTGCGGGGAGCGGCTTCCCGGGGGTCCATGCGCTTCCACACCTACACGCGGTTCAGTCCCGAGTCGGCGGACGCCGTCGACCTTCAATCGCTCCTCGACAAGCTCGCGGACTTTCTGCTCCAATCGGGATTCGCCGGCGGGCAGCATTACAACCCGTACTGGGGGGAGTTCGGCGGCGAGGAGGACCGCTCGCTCGACGCGCTCCGCGAGGCGATCCTCAACGCGCTCATCGAGAGCGGGCAGTTCAACGCCGAGATGCTGGAGGCGCTGCGGGGTGAAGGGGACGCGGCGTCACAGGCCAAGCTGGCGCAGCTCCTCGACGACCTGATCCAACGGCTCGCGTCCGAGGGGTACCTCAACGTGCAGGCGCCGCCCCAGATGCCGAGCGGGCAGCAGCCGGTCGTCGGCCCTGGCGGGCTCGCGCGGGCGGCGTCCAAGGACGTGCAGTTCAGTCTCACCGAGAAAGGAATCGACTTCCTCGGCTACCGCACGCTCCGGCACATCCTGGGGTCGCTCGGGAAGTCGAGCTTCGGCAGTCACGACACGCCGTACCTGGCGACCGGGATCGAGGCCGACGGGTTCAGCAAGCCGTACGAGTTCGGCGACACCCTCAACCTCGATGTCAACGAGACGCTCAAGCACGCGATGGCCCGGACCGGCCGGATCGGCGTGCCGCTCGATCTCGACTATCGCGACCTGATGGTGCGACAGGCGGAGTACCGGTCGTCCTGCGCGACGGTGCTGATGCTGGACACGTCGCACTCGATGATCCTTTACGGCGAAGATCGCTTCACGCCGGCCAAGAAGGTGGCGCTGGCGCTCACGCACCTCATCCGGACCCAGTTCCCCGGCGACTCGATCCGGGTGATCCTGTTCCACGATTCGGCCGAGGAGATCCCGCTGGCGCGGCTGGCCCACGCGCAGGTCGGGCCCTACCACACGAACACGGCGGAAGGGTTCAAGCTGGCGCGCCGGATCCTGCTCTCGCAGAAGAAGGACATGCGGCAGATCGTGATGATCACCGACGGCAAGCCGAGCGCGCTGACGATGCCGAACGGGCAGATCTACAAGAACTCGATGGGGCTCGACGCGACGGTGATCGCGCAGACCCTGCGCGAGGTGGCCCTCTGCCGCAAGGCGGGCATCATGATCAACACGTTCATGCTCGCGCGCGACCGGGCGCTGGTCGAGTTCGTGAAGCGGGTCTCCGAGATCTCACGCGGAAAGGCCTATTTCACGAATACGATGACGCTCGGCCAGTTCATCCTCATGGACTTTCTGCGCAAGAAGACCCGGAAGGTGAGCTGAGGAACGGGACGGCGTCGGCGAACAGCGCGGTCGACAGGTAGCGGGCGCCGCTGTCCGGGGCGATGGTGGCGATGCGGGCCGCCGGACCGAGCTCGCGGGCGAGGGCCAGGGCGGCCCAGACGATCGCGCCGCTCGACATGCCGACGAAGAGGCCCTCGTCGCGCGCGAGCCGGCGCGCGAGCGGGAAGGCGTCCTCCTCCCAGACCTGCACGACCCGGTCCACCACCGACCAATCGAAGTTGGGCGGGACGAACCCCGGCCCCATGCCCTGGAACTGATGCTGCCCGCGCACACCGCCGGACAGCACCGGCGAGCGTGCCGGCTCGACGGCGACGACGATCACGCGAGGGTTCTGCTCCCGCAGGAACCGGCCGACGCCGGCGATCGTCCCGCCGGTCCCCGAGCCGTAGACGAAGGCGTCGACGTCGTGGGCCATCGCCTCCCAGAGCTCCGGGCCGGTCGTGTCGTAGTGGATGCGCGGGTTGGCCGGGTTGGCGAACTGGTTCGGCATCCACGCGCCCGTCGCATCCCGGATTCGCTCGGCCTCCTCGATCGCCGCCAGCATCCGCCGCTCCGGATCGGTCAGCACCATCTCCGCGCCGTAGGCGCGCAGCGTTCGCTTCCGCTCCTCACTCATCGACGACGGAACGCAGAGGACGAGGGGATACCCCCGCGCCGCGGCCACCTGGGCGAGACCGATGCCGGTGTTGCCGGACGTCGGCTCGACGATCGTCCCGCCGGGCTGGAGCACGCCCCGCGCCTCGGCATCGAGGATCATGCCGAGCGCCGTCCGGTCCTTGATCGAACCGCCCGGGTTGAGCCCCTCGAGCTTGACCCACACCTCGGCCATCCCGGGCTCGACGACACGCTCGAGCCTGACCACCGGCGTGTGGCCGATCACGCGATCGACGCGGGGCCCCGCCCTGAGTTGCTGTTCGGCTGTCACGGTCATCGGTGCTGTCCTGTCACGGGCATGTCCGCAACGTAACCGCGGCGCGCGAGGACTTGCGCGGGCCCATCGATCGCGATAGAGTAGCATCGACAACCGATCACACGTGGTGGATTTGCGGCGTATTGCAGCCACGTTAAACAAATGCTAAAAAGCCCTCGCGTCCCCGCGGCTTTTCAGCGTCGGGGCGTTTTTTTGTCCCGGCGCCGACGGCTCCGGGCGCGCGGGGCGGGAGCAGACCCGATGACGACGATCGCCCCACGACCAGCGGCCGCTGCGGAATCCGGCGGCCACCCCGCGCCCCCGCTCGACCCACCACGCACCCTCTCGACCCCACGACTCGCGTCGGGTGCGGGCGCGCTGCGGGCGCTCGCGCTCGCCTGCCGCGAGTGCGACGCGGCGTTCGAGGCGGGGCCGATCGCCATCTGCGAGAACTGCCTCGCACCGGTCGAGCCGGTGTACGACCCGGACCGGTCCCTGCCCGACCGGGACGCGATCGCGAGCCGCCCGACCTCGCTCTGGCGCTACCGCGAGTGGCTTCCGTTCACCGGAACGCCGACTCTCTCGCTCGACAGCGGGTGGACGCCGCTCGTCGAGGCGCCGGCGTTGGCTCGCGCGCTCGGCGTCGAGCGGGCGTGGGTCAAGAACGACAGCGTCTCGCATCCCTCGCTCTCGTTCAAGGACCGGGTCGTCGCGATGGCGATCAACGCGGCGCGGGCGTTCGGCCTGGACACGCTCGCCTGCGCCTCGACCGGGAACCTCGCCAACGCCGTCGCCGCCCACGCGGCGCGGGCCGGCGTGCCGGCGTGGATCTTCATCCCGCACGACCTCGAGCTCGGAAAGGTGATCGGCACGCTCGTCTTCGGGGCCCGCGTCGTCCGCGTGCGCGGCACCTACGACGACGTGAACCGCCTCTGCGCGCAGATCGCCGACCGATTCGGCTGGGGGATCGCGAACGTCAACCTCCGCAGCTACTACGGCGAGGGGTCGAAGACGGTGGCGTTCGAGATCGTGGAGCAGCTCGGATGGCGCTTCCCGACCGCGGTCGTCGCGCCGATGGCGGGTGGGTCCCTGGTGACCAAGTTGCGCAAGGGGTTCGCGGAGTTTCGGGGGGCCGGGCTCGCGGCGGGCGGCCCCTTGCCGCGACTCTACGGCGCGCAGGCCGCGGGGTGCGGGCCGATCGCGCGGCTCGTGCAGTCCAGGGGTGACCGGCTCGTCCCGGAGGTGCCGAACACGATTGCCCGCTCGCTCGCGATCGGCAATCCGGCCGACGGATCGCTCGCCGCCCGAACCATCCACGAGACCGGCGGATGGGCGGCCGCCGTCAGCGACGAGGCGATCGTGCGTGGCATCCGCGTGCTGGCCGAGACGACCGGCATCTTCACCGAGACCGCGGGTGGGACGACCGTGGCGGCCGCGCTCGAGCTGGCTCGCAGCGGACGGTTGGCGCCGTCGGACGAAGTGGTCCTGTGCATCACCGGTCACGGACTCAAGACCGTGGAAGCCGTCGCTCCCACCCTCACCGATACACCGACGATCGGCCCGCGTGTCCGCGAGGTCGAGGCGCTGGTGCGGGAGATCTGATCATGCCCATCACGATCCATCTTCCCAACGTGCTCGCCAAGCTGGCGGACGGCCAGCGCACCGTCGAAGCGGACGGTGCGACGGTCGGCGCCGCCGTGGGCGAGGTGTCGGCCCGATTCCCGGCCCTCAGGCCACGGCTCGTCGACGACGCCGGGAACCCCTACCCATTCGTCACGTACTATCTCAACGATGAGGACATCCGCTTCACCGGCGGGTTCGACGCGCTGGTCCGCGACGGCGACGAGGTCACGGTCGTGCCCGCCGTGGCGGGAGGCTGACCGGTGGCCACGACGGTGAGCGTCGACCGGGACGTCGCGCCCGACACGCTGCCCGAGCTGTCGCGGGAGGAGATCCTCCGCTACAGCCGCCACCTCATCCTGCCTGACGTCGGCCTCGAGGGCCAGCGGCGACTCAAGGCGGCGCGCGTGCTCCTGGTCGGCGCCGGCGGGCTCGGCTCCCCGGCGGCGCTCTACCTCGCCGCGGCCGGGGTCGGGACGCTCGGGCTCGTGGACTTCGACGTCGTCGATGTCACGAATCTCCAGCGGCAGGTGCTGCACGGCACCGCCGACGTCGGGCGTCCCAAGCTCGACTCGGCGGCCGACCGACTCACGGACATCAATCCGCACGTCGACCTGGAGCGGTTCGAGACACGGCTCACGTCGGCCAACGCGCTCGACATCATCCGCGAGTTCGACCTCGTGGTCGATGGGACGGACAATTTCCCGACGCGCTATCTCGTCAACGACGCCTGCGTCCTGGCCGGCCGGCCCAATGTCTACGGCAGCATCTTCCGGTTCGAGGGACAGGCGTCGGTGTTCGCCACCACCGACGGCCCGTGCTACCGCTGCCTGTTCCGGGAGCCGCCGCCGCCCGGACTCGTGCCGAGCTGCGCCGAGGGGGGTGTGCTCGGCGTGTTACCGGGGCTCGTGGGAACCATTCAGGCGACCGAGGCCGTGAAGCTGATCCTCGGCATCGGCGAGCCGCTCATCGGTCGGCTGCTGCTGGTCGACGCGCTGCGCGCGCAGTTCCGCACGCTCACGCTCCGCCGCGACCCGTCCTGTCCGGCGTGCGGTACGCGCGAGCTGACGACGCTCATCGATTACGAGGAGTTCTGCGGCCTGCGCGGTGCGGCGGCCGAGGAGGTCGCGGCGCCCGTCGTGCGCGAGCTGACGCCGCGCGAGGTGGCGGACAAGGTAGCGCGGGGCGATGATTTCGATCTCATCGATGTGCGCGAACCGCACGAGTACGCGATCGCGCGCATCGCGGGCGCCCGGCTCATCCCGCTCGCGACGTTGCCCGAGCGGCTCGACACGCTCGACCCGGCGCGCGAGATCGTCGTCCATTGCAAGGTCGGGGGCCGGAGCGCGCGGGCCGTCCGGGCGCTCCAGGCCGCGGGGTTCCGTCAGGTGTGGAACCTCGCCGGCGGCATCACCCGATGGAGCGACGACGTGGACCCGAGCGTGCCCAAATATTGACGGCGGGGCGGGGCATCAGGGCATGGCGGCCACGTGGGACGTCGTCGTCTGCGCGCCCTCCGGGCCGTGGTCCCAGTCCTGGACGCTGGAGATGTTCGGCATCCCCCAGTCGTGGCCGTTCCAGCCGTTGAAGCCGTCCATCTTGAAGAACCAGACCCCCGTGTTGGAGTCGCTGATCATGATCAGCCCATCGCGATTCCGGATGTCGATCCCGAAGGCGCCCTGCTCGACACTCGTGCCCTCCCACTGTGGAAGCCCGCCGAACCCGTGCTCGTGGGCGCACTGGCACGTGTAGTACCAGCCGACCGTCGTCGGGTTGGTCGGGTCGTACATGCTGAACACCTGGAGGCCGTCCTCGTACGCCGACACGAACACGAACGGCCAGCGGACCTCGTGGTTGTGCGAGAGGTCGTGCCAGTCGGCCGTCCAGGCGCCGATCGGCCGCGTGATCGCCTGCACCTTGCCCTGAAGGCCCGGCTGAAGGTCGAAGATGCGGAGCGGCGCGTACTGGTACTCGGTCTCGGTCACGGCGTACTTCCCGTCCGGCGTCGGCGTGAACGTGTGCCCGAACTCGACACCGGCCACGCCGGTGATCGACGTCAGCAGCTTGGGCTGGGCGGGAGTGGAGATATCGTAGATGTAGTATCCGCCCCGGCCGGCGCCGTAGAACTTGTCCTGGTGTGTCGCGGGATCGTACCCGATGTAGAAGTCGTGGTAGCCGAAGCGGCCGAAGCGGCCGGTGTTCCCGTTCTCGGGGACGGGGATCTCGCCGATCTTCCAGCTCGCGGGGTCACCGCCGGCGAGCACTTTGTCGAGGTCGTAGATGTTCGCGTGCGGCGCGTTGACGGTCGTGACCAGCAGGTTGCGTCCGTCCGAGTGCCGGTAGGCGAATAGATTGTGGAAGCCGCCCGGGGCCGACGCGTCGCGGATGCGGGCGACGATCCTGACCTTCGTCGTGTCGGGGAGCCCGGTGACGTCGGCGACGACCGCGCCCAAGTCGGCGTCCGGCGTGCCGGGGTCGAACTGGAGCGACTGCACGTAGTAGTAGCGCCCGTGCGACTTGAAGTACTTCCCATCCATCCCGCCGAAGCCCTTGTGGAGCTCGGGATTCTCGATGCGCCAGTTGTACAGGACGTGGATGTTGTTGAGGTCGTGCAGATCCACGATCGTGAAGCCGGGGCGGTCCCGCGCCTGGGAGACGTAGGCGTACGGCCGATTCGGATCCTGCTCGAGCTCGTCGTCCATCACGCGGAAGTACCCGCCGAGTGGGATGTGGCCCAGGAGCCGGATGTTGGGGCTGCCGCCCATCTTCACGCCCGGGATGATGCCGGGCGGAGATTGGCCGGGTTGCTCGCTGGGCGCCGCCTGGGCTGCACTGGATCGGGGGAGCGCGACGAGCGTGGCCGAGGCACAGAGCGCCGGCACCAACATGGCAGCGCGCGACTGCATCGGGGACGACCTCCTGAAAAATTGAAGGGCGAGGGCGTCCCGTCCGAACATCCGGCGCGGCGACGCTCGTGCGCGCCGCGATGCGACCGCGGCGCGCTACGGGCGATCTAACGACCGGCGACGGAGCCGGTCAAGGCCGCGCGCAGCCGGACGGTGCCACGGTTACGGTGTCCTCAGCCGCCGTGCTCGCGGGCGAGCAGCCGCCGCTTGCGCTCGATTCCCCAGCGGTAACCGGTGGGCGTGCCATTGGCCCCGATCACGCGATGGCAGGGGACGATGATCGATGCGTGGTTCGACGCACAGGCGCCGGCGACGGCGCGCACGGCGGACGGCTGGCCGATCGCGGCCGCCAACTGCGCGTACGATCGAGTCTCGCCGAAGGGAATCGCCTGCAAAGCTCGCCACACACGAAGCTGAAACGCGGTGCCGTGAAGATCGAGCGGCACGGCGGCATCCCGAGTCGCCCCGTCGACCTGAGCCACGACCGCTCTCACCCACGGGGCGATCGCCTCGTCGTCACGTATGATCTGCGCCGCCCGGAACTCCGCTGCGAGCTCGCGCGAGAGCGCCGTGTCATCGTCGCCAAGCATCACGGCGCAGACGCCCCGCTCGGTCGCCGCGACGAGCACTCGGCCAAGCGAGCACGGGACGATCGCGTAGTCGATGCGCAGGTGGGCACCCCCGCGCCGGTATGCGCCGGGGGTGATGCCGCGCCCGAGCGGGGTGCGCGAGCCCCGGTACAACGGGCTCGTCGAGCCGAACCCGGCCTCGTAGGACGCCCGCGTCACGGTGTCACCTCCGCGAAGCCGAGCCTTGAGACGCTCCCGGCGCGCGGCATCCTGATAGGCCTTGGGTGAGATCCCGACGAGCCGCGTGAACGCCCGCTGGAGGTACGCGGGGCTGAGGCCGACCTCGCGCGAGAGCCGCGCCAGTGTCACCGCTCTGTCGGTGTGCTGGTCGAGGTACTCGCGTGCGGCCCGGACGCTCCGCTCGGTCGGCGTTCCCGACGCCGCGTGCGGCCGACAGCGGCGGCAGGGGCGGTACCCGGCACGCTCCGCATCGGCGGGCGCCGCGAAGAAGGACACGTGCTCGCGCCGCGGGCGGCGCGCCGGGCAGCTCGGCCTGCAATACACGCCCGTCGTGGACACGGCGTAGACGAACGCCCCGTCCCGGCGCCGATCGCGGCCGATCACCGCCGCCCAGGCGAGCTCATCGCCCGCCGCCCGGTCCGTCACCCGCGTGCTCATCAGTGCCATGCTCGACATGTAATCTCCTCGAGGAATCCATCGGACGGGAAGAAGTATCCCGGATCTGGCGGCGCCACGCCCGGTGGATCGTGCGCTCAAAGTCGGGTCGCCCGCTGTGCGGAACCTGTGGATATCCGGCCCGGTCCCGCGCTTGCCCGTCGGCTGAGCGCCATGCCCTTTGCGCTTTCACGGACGCTCGCCCCGATGGAGGCTCGGCCGGTCACCCACATCCCGGCCGGTCCCGGGTGGCAATACGAGCCCAAGTGGGACGGATTCCGCTGCCTGGCCTTCTGCGACGGCGACCGGGTCGAGCTGCGGTCCAAGGCCGGCAAGTCGCTGACGCGGTACTTCCCCGACGTCGTGGCGGCGATCACGGGGCCGAGCGGCGGGGTCGGGCGGTGCGTGCTCGACGGCGAGATCGTCATTCCCTCGCGCGGCGACGGCGACGGAGCGAGTCTGTCGTTCGATCAACTGCTCCAGCGAATCCACCCGGCGGCGAGCCGCGTCCAGCTGTTGGCATCGACCCATCCGGCGCTCTACATCGTGTTCGATCTGCTGGCGGACGGGCGTGGGGAATCGCTGCTCCGGCCCCCGCTGGCGGAGCGCCGGCGGCGACTCGAGGCATTTGCCGCCGTCCGGTTCGCACACCAGGCGCCAGCGGCGTGGACGTCCCCGGGAGTCGCGGGCCTCGCTCTCTCGCCCGTCGCACGCGATACCCGGCGCGCCGAGGAGTGGCTCCGCGCGCAACGCGGAGGGCTGGACGGTGTGATCGCGAAGCGGACGACGCTCCCGTACGAATCGGGGACACGGATCGGGATGGTGAAAGTCAAGCCGCAGCAGACCGCCGACTGCGTCGTCGGCGGGTTCCGGTACGCATCGGCGCCCATGCAGGGTCGGCCGGTTGTCGGCTCGCTGCTCCTCGGGCTCTACGATGGTGCGGGGCTCCTGCACCACGTGGGCTTCACGTCGGCGATCCGGACGGCCGATCGGATACCGCTGACCGATCGCCTGGAGGCGCTCATCGAGTCACCCGGCTTCACCGGCCAGGCGCCCGGGGGGCCGAGCCGGTGGAGCTCGGCCCGGAGCGCGGCCTGGGAGCCGCTGGCGCCCGCGCTGGTCGTCGAAGTGACGTACGACCATTTCAGCGATGGGCGGTTCCGGCACGGGACCGGCTTCGTGCGGTGGCGACCGGACAAGGCGCCCCGTCAGTGCACGATCGATCAGATCGTGCCCGACGGGCGGAGCTCGCTGGCGCTCCTCGCCCGGCACGGCTCCTCGCGCGCCGCGCCGCGCGGCGCCGCGCGGCGTCGCGAGGGGAGCGACGGGCCAAGCGGGCCAGGCAGGCGAAGCGAGCGAAGCGGGCGAAGCGGGCGAAGCGGGCGAAATGGAGGAAGTGGTCGTCGACCCCTGGCCCCGGCCGGCCGGGCGCGGTAGTGTTGGGCATGCCCGCCGTGTATACGATCATCGGACTGGCCGCGATGGTGCTGATCGGGAGCCTCGTGCTCTGGCTGGAACGACGCGGGCAGGTTCACCCATGCGCGATCTGTGACCAGCCCGGCCGGCACCGGTGTCGAGGCATGTGGGTGTGCGGGAATCACCGGCAGATGGTCGACCGCATCCATCGCCGCGTGTCGGCCAGCGGCAACGCCTGAGCGCCCGCGGGCGCTCCGCGACGACGCCCAGCTCCGTGGTCGAGCCGAGCCGCACCGCGTCGGCGCGACATTGACCGCCGGCCCTCTGTGTCGGGCCGCCACGTGGTGAGCGCCGAGGGCGGTGCCGGCTGATCGGTCGGCGGCCCGGTTGGCGGCGCCGGCCGGATTCGGGCGGCGGCTCCGCGCCTGGTACCGACGCAACGCGCGCGACCTCCCCTGGCGCCGCACCCGGGACGCGTACCAGGTGCTCGTGTCCGAGCTCATGCTCCAACAGACCCAGGTCGGACGCGTGATCCCCAAGTACGGGGAGTTCCTGACGCGCTTCCCGACGCTCCAGGCGGTGGCCGCGGCGACGCCGGCGCAGGTCTGCGAGGCGTGGAGCGGGTTGGGCTATTACGCGCGCGCCCGCAACCTGCATGCGCTCGCGCGCCGCGTCGTGCGGCTTCCGGCGGATCCGGCCGCGCTCCGGCGACTCCCCGGGATCGGACCGTACACGGCGGGAGCGGTCGCCTCGTTCGCGTACGAGCGTCCGGCGGCGCTCGTCGACACCAACGTCGCCCGCGTGCTCACGCGCGTCTTTGCGCCGCGGCTCGATCCCCGCAGCGCAGCGGGGCGTCGGGCCGCGTGGGCGATCGCCGAGCGCATCCTCCCTCACACGGGACGCGCGGCGTATGTCCACAACCAGGCGCTCATGGAGCTCGGCGCGTTGATCTGCACGGCGCGTGTCGCGCACTGCGGGCGCTGCCCGGTGCGGGCGGTGTGCCGGAGCGCCGACGCACCCCGACGTCCGAGGACCGGCCGAGCCGGACGATGACACGAGGGGACGATCGCGCCGCGATCGTCCCCTCGCACCGGAGCCCACACGTCCCTCGCATCGAGGGCACCAGCGCGCTCACATCGCGACGGGCGTCTACCCGGTGGCGGCGGCGAGCGCGGCCGAGCTGGTGGGAGTGCCGGAGGAGAGGGCGGAAGCGGGAGTGACGATCCGCTTTTTCAGGGTGCTCGTGTAGGGGCGCTCGCCGGGGCCGACGTAGATCTGGCGGGGGCGGGCGATCTTCTGCTCCTTGTCGAGCAGCATCTCCTCCCACTGCGCGAGCCAGCCCGACGTGCGGGCGATCGCGAAGAGCACGGTGAAGAACGACGTCGGGAACTTCATCGCGCGATAGATGAGGCCCGTGTAGAAGTCGACGTTCGGGTAGAGCTTGCGGGACACGAAGTAGTCGTCCTGGAGGGCGATCCGCTCGAGCTCGAGCGCGATCTCGAGGTCGCGATCGACGCCCACCGACTGGAAGACGTCGTACGCGAGCTGTTTCACGATCTTCGCCCGCGGGTCGTAGCTCTTGTAGACGCGGTGGCCGAAGCCCATGAGGCGACCCGATCCCTTCTTCACGCCCTCGATGAAGGCCGGCACGCGCGACTTGTCGCCGATCTCCTCGATCATCCGCAGCACCGCCTCGTTGGCGCCCCCGTGGAGCGGGCCGTAGAGCGCAGCGATGCCGGCGGCGATCGCCGAGTACGGGTCGACGTGCGACGACCCGACCCCGCGCACGGCGCTCGTCGAGCAGTTCTGCTCGTGATCGGCGTGGAGGATGAACAGCACCTCGATCGCGCGCGTGAAGACGGGGTTGGAGCGGTACTTGGGCTCGCTCATCCGCGCCACCATCGACAGGAAGTTCTCGCCGTAGGAGAGCTCGTTGTCGGGATAGACGAAGGGGAGCCCCTTGATGTGCCGGTAGATGAAAGCGGCGATCGTCGGCACTTTGGCCAGCAACCGGATGATGGAGATGTTGCGCTGCACCGGATCGAAGATGGCCTTCGACTCGGGGTAGAACGACGAGAGGGCCGCGACCGCGCTGCACAGCATCGACATCGGATGCGCGTCGTAGCGGAAGCCCTCGAGGAACTTCTTGATGTTCTCGTGCACGTACGTGTGGTACGTGATCTCGTGCACGAACCCGTCGTACTGCGACTGGGTGGGCAGCTCGCCATGTCGCAGCAGCCAGGCGACCTCGAGGAAGCTGGCGCGCTCGGCCAACTGCTCGATCGGGTACCCGCGGTAGCGCAGGATGCCCTTGTCGCCGTCGATGAACGTGATCGCGCTCCGGCAGGACGCCGTGTTCATGAACGCCGGATCGTAGCTCAGGAGCCCGTGGTCGTCGGCCGAGCCCTGCAATTGCTGGAGCTGCGAGGCGCGGATCGCCCCGTCGGCGATCGGGATCGTGTAGTGCTTGCCGGTACGCGAGTCGTTGACTTCGAGGAGATCGGACATGCGGAGCGGAAAGAGGCGCGGAAGGAGCCCGGGACCGCCCGGGCAACGACGCCGCGGGCCGCGGCGAGGCGCGGTACGCGACGAGGCGCGCCCCGGGGGTGGCGGCGCCCACGGAAAGCTAACGCGCGCCGCCCGTGCGCGGCGGTGGTGGGGCCGACGCGGTCCGACGCCGAGAGGGCCGACCGCGCCGAGAGCGCCGACCGCGCCGAGAGCGCCGACAGCGCCTACAGCTTCGTGGCGAGCGGGAGGTCGATCTCGAACGCGAACCGGGTGCCCGCGTCGGACGTCGTGACGCCCAGCTCGCCGCCCATGGCGCCGACGAGCTGCCGGCAGATGGCGAGGCCGAGCCCCGCGCTCGAGAAGACGTGGCGATCGGTGTCCTGCCGGCGGCGGAAGGGCTCGAAGAGGGTCGCCATGACCTCGGACGGGATCCCGCGCCCGGTGTCCTGCACCGCGAACTCGAGGCGTGTCCGCGACCGCTGCGTCGCGGACACCTCGACGCTCCCGTCGGTGGTGAACTTGAGGGCGTTGGTGGTGAGGTTGAGCAGCACCCGGCTGAGCGCCACCGGCTGGCCGAGCCGGGAGTCGGCCGGGGGCGTCGCGAGTCGCACCGTCAGCCCCTTCTCCTCGGCGATCGGCTGGACGATCGACGCCACCGAGCGCATCACATCGGTGACCGAGAACGGGATCGGGCGCTGGTGCACGAGCCCTTCCCCGCCGCGCGCCAGCTCGATCACATCGCCCGCGAGCGCGCTCAGCCCGAAGGCCGCGCTGTACACCAGGCCGATCTGCCGCTCCTGAACGGACGTCAACGGGCCGCTCTGCATGCTGCGAAGCCGCTCGGCCAGGAACAGGATCGAGCCCAGCGGCGACCGCATGTCGTGCGCGACCTCGATGATCAACTGGAGCGCGTCCGGCCCGGAGAGCCGGCGGGCAAACTGCTCGCCGAGCGCCAGCGCCTCGGACGTGCCGCCACCGGCGCCCTCCCGTGGCTGCGCCTCCCGGGCAGCGTCGCGCGCAGCCGCACGATCCGCGTCGCGCTCAGCCTCGGCTCCACCCTCGTGTACACCGTCGCGTCCGGCCTCGCGTCCGGCCTCGCGCGCGGCCTCGTGGGCGGCGTTGGCACGCCGCACGACGCCCGGCCCGGCAGGCGTCACTCCAGCGTCCCCGAGAGCTCGTCGCGACGGAAGCCGTGCTTCTCCATCAACCGATACAGCGTCGTGCGATCGATGTTCGCCAGCCGGGCGGCGCGCGACATGTTGCCCCCGGCGCGCACGACGAGCCGCTGGAGGTACTCCTTCTCGAAGTGGGCGACCAGCTTGTCCTTGGCCGAGTGATAGGCGTCGCTCATGATCGCGGCGGGCACCGCCTCGCCGGGGGGGTGCGTCGCCGGATCGTCGTAGACCGGCACGTCTTCGGGGCGGATCGGGCGGCCGGGCTCGGCGATGACGGCCACGTGCTCGATCACGTTCTGGAGCTCGCGCACGTTGCCGCGCCAGGGGCGCGAGCGCAGGAACTCGACGCAGCCGTCGGTGAGCTTGGGCGGCGTGTCGCCGGCCGGGCGGTGCCGCTCCCAGTAGTGCGCCAGGAAGTGGTTGGCGAGGAGCGGGATGTCCTCGAGCCGCTTGCGCAGCGGCGGCAGCTTGATCGGGACCACGCGCAGCCGGTAGAAGAGATCCTCGCGCAGGATCCCGCTGTTGACCGCGTCCTGCGGCTCGCGGTTGGTGGCGGAGATGAAGCGCACATCCACCACCGCATCCTGCTGCTCGCTCCCGACGCGCCGCACGACCCCGTCCTGGAGCACCCGAAGGAGCTTCGCCTGGAGCGGGTGCGACATCTCGGTCAGCTCGTCGAGAAAGAGGGTGCCGCCATTGGCCGTCTCGAGAAGTCCCGCCTTGTCCCGGTCGGCGCCGGTGAACGCACCCTTGCGGTGGCCGAACATCTCGGACTCGAGGAGCGGCTCGGGCAGCGCGGCGCAGTTGATCGGCACCAGCTTGCGGCCCGCGCGCCGACTGTGCCGATGGATGAACTGCGCGATCAGCTCCTTGCCCGTGCCCGACTCCCCGCTGATCATCACCGACGCGTCGGTCGGCGCGACCTTGCGCGCCAGTTCGACCGCCTGGCGGAAGGCGGGGGAGACGCCGAGCAGCGTGATGCGGTCGCTGTTGCCGTGCTGCTCCACGAGCTGGTCGCGGAAGGACCGCGTCTCGCGCGAGGCGGCCACGGCGTGCGACGCGCGGCCGAGCAGGATCTGCATGTGCTGCGCCGAGAACGGCTTGGGCAGGTAGTCCCAGGCCCCGGCGCGGAGCGCCTCGATGCTGGTCGCGACGCTCGGGTTCCCCGTCATGACGATGACGATCGTCTCGCGATGGGCGGCGAGCGCGGCCCGCAGGATATCCATCCCCGAGATCGGCGTGAGGTAGAGATCCACGAGCACGATGTCGAACTTGCGCCGCTTGAGGAGATCGATCGCCTCGTCCCCGCGCCCGGTCGAGGTGACGTGGTAGCCGTCGATCTGGAGCACGCTGGCGCAGCCGTCGCGGAGCGTCCGGTCGTCGTCGACCAGCAACACCTGGAGTCGACTGGCCGAGTCGCTGGGCGCGGCCCCCGCCCGCTCGCCCGCCGCCTCGCGCACCGCACCGCCCGCGAGCCCCGCACCCGCGACCGCAGCGCCGGCGACCGCAGGGCCGGCGACCGCCGCGCCGGCGAGCGCGCCACCATCCGGCGCGCCATCGGCATCGCCGCTGGTCTCCCGCGCCGCGACAATAATCGGATCCGAGGCGGCCCCGGACGGCGAACCGACGGGTGACGTCATCCCACACTCCCGGGTATCGGGTCAGATCAAGCAGCCCCTACTTAACCACCTCCTGTTGCGTGTGTCAAGACATTTTCGTTGCATCGGCAACACACACATGTATTGTAACAGCCACATCATGTAGCTCATCTGCTACAATGGCACCCAGATGTTTCTCGAGTTGGCGCGTTCCTCCGGGGGCCAGGGGTGGGCCTAAACTTGCGTCCGGCACGCGGCTCTGAAGCGTTCGGGCGGCCGGTGCGTCACATCCTGGTCAGCGAACGTTGCAAAACGTTTCATAGATTTCCGGTCCAGGCTCCCGTTCGCCGCCGCCGCACGGTGCGATCCCGCGCGATCCCGCGTGATCCCGCGTATCCCCGCGCGGCGGCGCCACTCGATCACAGCCAGCATGGGCACCCCCCAGTTTCCAACCGCTCATCTCCCCGCTCGCGCCAATTCGGCTGATGCCAACCTGCCGGCGGCCGCCGAGCCGGCGGGGCCTCCCCCCTCGTACGGCGATGGGGCGGCTGAGCGGCCGACGCCCTGGCACCGGTATCGGGCAGCGCTCCGGCGCTACCGCTGGCTGGTGCTCGGCTGTCTGTTGCTGGGCGCCGGCGGGGGCTACGCCGCCACGCGGTTCGTGACCCCCGAGTACGAGGCGCACGCGACGATCTGGATCGCGAGCGATGATGCGGGTCGGGGGGGAGGGTCGCAGAACGGACCGATCGCCGCGCAGCAACTGCTCAATCCGACCGGCTGGGACGAGATGTTCCGGAGCCTCCGCGTCACCGATTCGGTGGTCCTCAAGCGGCGGCTGTATCTCTCCTTCCCGCCGCTCGACTCGGCCCTCTTCGCCACCTTCACGGTCGCCCAGGCGTACCAACCGGGGAATTACGAGCTCTCGGTCAGTCCCACCGGTGATCAGTACATCCTCACCACCGGCCCCGAGCACACGATCGTCGACCGCGGACCGCTCGGTGACTCCGTCGGCCGCCGGCTCGGCTTCCGCTGGCAGCCGAGCGCCGCGGCGCTGCGCCGGATCGGGACCGTCGATATGGGCGTCGCGTCGCTCAGTCAGGCGTCCGAAGGGCTGGTCGCCAACCTGACGACGGTCCTCCCCGACAACCCGAGCTACATGCGCGTCTCGCTCGTCGGCAATTCGCCGCGGGCGACGGCCGCCACCCTCAACGAGTGGCTGACGCAGTTCCTCAACGTGGCCGGGGAGCTGAAGCGGCGAAAGGTCGCCCAGCTCACGTCGATCCTCCAGACGCAGACGACGATCGCGCGCCAGCGCCTCACCGACGCCGAGCAGTCGTTGGAGGGGTTCGAGCGGGCGGCGATCGCCCGCGGAGAGCAGGGCGCGATCAGCGCCGGGCGCGCCAACGCCGCCCTCATGTCGGCCCAGGGGCTGGACGCGAGCGGCGGCGCGAGCGGGCCGCAGCTCACGCCGCCGTCGGTGACCAACGCCTCCCCGGTCACGGACTACTACGGTCTCAAGTTCGCGCGCGACAATCTGCACGACGACATCCAGCGGGTGCAGACGCTGCTCGCGCGCGCACCGCAGGGTCGGCTCGACCCCGAGGACCTGCTCACCGTCCCCGCGCTCATGGTCGGGGCGGATGAGCTGCGCGCCGCGATCCAGGAGTACACGACCAAGGCCACCGAGCTGCGGCAACTCAAGCTGAAATACACCGACGCCTACAAGCCGGTGCAGGACCTCCAGGCGCAGGTGACGGCGCTCCAGGTGCAGGCGATCCCACAGCTCGCTCGCGAGGCGCTCGCCCGCCTCGAGGCGCGGGAGCAGACGCTCGGCGCGCGGGTGGCCTCGGCGTCCGCGACGGCGACACAGTTGCCGACGACGGAGATCGAGGAGATGCGGCACGAGCGGGACGTCGCGACGGCCAACCAGATCTACAACACGCTCCAGACGCGATACGAGGAGGCGCTGCTGGCCGAGCAGAGCGCGATCCCCGATGTCCAGGTGCTGGACCGGGCGGTCGCGCCGGTCGCGCCGAGCCGCAACACGAAGCCCCGGATCTTCCTGCTCGCCGTGGTGTGTGGCTTCGGCGCCGGCCTCGGGCTCGCGCTGCTGCTCGACCGCCTGGACCATCGGGTGCGCTACCCCGAGCAGGCGACGGACGAGTTGGGCCTGCCCATCATCGGCACCGTGCCGGCGGTCCAGCCGCGCGCGGGCAAGGACTTCGACCCGGACGAGGCCTCACAGGTGGTCGAGGCGTTCCGGACGATTCGGCTCAACCTGCTGCACCTGCTCGATCCCACCGGCCCGGCGATCGTCACCATCACGAGCCCCGGGGCCGGGGACGGCAAGTCGCTGGTCTCGTCCAACCTCGCCATGTCGTTCGCCGAGAGCGGGCGGCGGACGCTGATCATCGATGGCGACATCCGGCGCGGTCAGTTGCACGCGACGTTCGGGGTCCATCAGTCGCCAGGCCTGCTCGACTATCTCGCCGGGAGTGCGTCGCTCGAGGAGATCCTCCAGGAAACCGACTACGAGCGGCTCTGGATCGTCAGCTGTGGCGCGCGCCGCCATCGGGGCCCGGAGCTGCTGGCCTCCCCGGCGATGCTCCAGTTCCTGAGCGCGATCCGCCCGCAGTTCGACATGGTGATCGTCGACAGCCCGCCGCTCGGCGCCGGGATCGATCCGTTCGCGCTCGGCGCGGCGACCGGCACGATGGCGGTCGTGCTCCGGATCGGGCGCAGCGATCGGGAGATGGCACAGGCCAAGCTCGCCGTGCTGGATCGCTACCCGGTGCGGGTGCTCGGCGCGATCCTCAACGATGTGAAGGCCGAGGGCGCGTTCCGGTACTACTCGTATCTGTACGGCTACGAGCTGGACGATGGGGAGCAGCGGGCGCAGCTCCCGTCCAAAGTCGGCGAGGTCGCCGCGCCGACGCCGTGAGCCGGGTCGGAGTCAGAGCCCGACGACGGACTCCTGGGCGGTGCCAAAAGCCTGAATGGGGGCCCGGACACCGGTCGTCACCGACTGGCGGAGGGCAGAGGTCGCGCGGACGAGCATCTCGACCGCATCGACGGTCGATTCGGCGAAGTCGGGCACCGCGTAGTACCCGACGCGCACGCGGATATGCCCGCCGCTCGCCTCCGTCGGCTCGGCGCTCGCCGCGATCCGCTCGGCGTCGACCGCCGCCCGCACGCGCTCGGCCAGGCGGTGAGCGCCCGCCGGCTCGGTCGCGGGCGCAATGATGGCAAACTCGGTGCGACCCAGCCGGCCAACGGCATCCGAGACGCGACCGGTCCGTCGGAGCAGCTCCCCGACCCTGGCCGCGACCCGCTTGACGACGTCGTCGGACGTCGTCTCATCGAACGCCGACCCGTCTTCCGGCGTCGGGATCACGGCCACGCACGCCAGCGGGTCGCGGCGGCGCGACGCTTCGGCGCCGATCTCCTGCGCCCGGCGGGCGAGACCCTTCGCGTTGTACAGGCCCGTCGCGGTGTCGAGGAGCCCCTCGTCCCGGACGCTGTCCGCCTCGCGCTTCGCGGCCGCGAAGGTGTCCAGCTTGTGGATCAGGACTTCGCCGTCGAGGGGGAGGAGGATGTAGTCCCAGGCGCCGGCCGCGTATGCCGCGACCTGCTGGCCGCGATGGCCGGGATCGGACGACGTGATGAGGATCGGCGTCGTCGAGCCGAGGGAGTCGGCAGCACGGAGCTGACGGGCGAGCTCCAACCCGTCGCCGTCCGGCATCCGCACGTCGAGGATCACGACGTCGGGGCGGACGCGCCGCGCCAGGTCGATCGTCTGCCGCGCGGTGTAGCTGCGCAGCACGGCGTAGCCGTGCGGGCCCAGAATCGTCTCGAGCGACCGCGCCGACCATTCCTGATCGTTCGCGATGAGCACCAGCGGCGGGCGGGATGGACGGGACGGGCGGGTGGAACGGGCACCCGGCGCACGTGCGGAGTCGGCGGCATCGACCATGCTCGGCCGCGATGCACGTCTCGTGCGGGGGGCCGGGACGGGACAAAGCCCCTTTCGTACAACGGCTTTGGTCCTGGCGGCGTGCTCAGCCATATTGTAGAGATGACGCACCGATCCCACACCATCGATGTCGGATCGTGACACACCGAGACACGAACGTCACCCGGTCGCATGGGGCCCGCCCTGAGCGCCCACGCGCCGCATCCGAGAGGTTGGATCACGTGGGATCGCCGCGTCGGACACCGCTCGGCACCGCGCGGGACGAACGCCGACGCGACGTCCTGCCGGCGGCGATTGCGCCGACATCGCGCCGGTCCTGCGGTCCCTCGCCCGGTCGCGTGGTCAGCCGCCCCGACGTACCCCGAGCGTCGGCCGCGTGGCACGCAAATCGATCACTGGTCCCAGGCATGCTGCAACTCGCTACAGACGTGTGGTTCAGACCCCACACATTGCGCATGTCGTGCGGGCGCAAGGCGGCGGGCGATGACTGCAAGGCGCGTGGCCATAAGGAGTTAGTCGCAAGTCGAGGCGAGTCGGTCGGTAGCACGGCTGGTGCGTATGCCGGGGGCGAGGCAAGGCTCTTCCACCCCGGACACCCCTCTCTCCATTGCCGCCGTTGCATCTCGTGACCCGATCCGTCGTCCGATCTCTCGTCACTCAGGCGGTCCAGCCGCCATCGCGCCCCGCGCAAGCGGCGGTCGTCGCCCGCCGCTGCCTGGTGGCGGCGGCGTGGTTGGTCGCCATCGTGGTCCCGGGGGCGCTTCGCTCGCAGCAGGGGAGCGAGGCGCAAGCGGCGCCCTACCGTCCCGACGCCCTGGGGATCGGGCAGTTCGCGACGCGCGCCGATCTCGAGCGGATCGCCGCCGCCGGTGGTGCCGCGGGCGCCAAGGCGCAGCAGCGGCTCACCAATGGTGACTTCCAGGTCGGTGATCGGATCGCCCTCACGGTGCAGGGAGAGTCGGCGCTCACCGACACCGTCACCGTGCGGGAGGGTCAGGTCGTGCACCTCGACAACCTGACGGACGTCTCGTTGCACGGCGTCCTGCACTCGGAGCTTCAGGCCCGGCTGGCACAGGAGATCGCGCGGTACCTGCGCAACCCCGTGGTGCGCGCGACGCCGCTCGTCCGGGTGGCGGTTCTCGGCCAGGTCCAGCGTCCGGGCTACTACTCCGCGCCGGCCGACGCGCTCGTGAGCGACATGCTCATGCGCGCGGGCGGTCCCACCACCTCGGCCAACGTGAACAAGACCGTCGTCCGCCGGGGACCCGACGTCGTGCTCCCGGCCAAGGCCGTCGAGACGGCGATGGCGCGTGGTGAGACGATCGACCAGCTCGACCTCCGCCCCGGCGATCAGCTCATCGTACCCGAGCGGCCGGCGGGAGGGAACGCGTTGCGCATCCTGGAAATCGTAGGCGTGGTCGCCGGCATCGGTACCAGCATCGCCATCATCGCGACCCGATAGCATTTCCCCGACCCCTTTATGGATCTCTCTCGTTCGCAGCTCGACCTCTCCGCGATGGCCACGGGCGCGATCGTGCCCGACTTTGCCGCCGCCTCGGGGGCGGCCGCCGCCGCCCGCGCGGCGGGCGACCTCAGGGCCCGGGGCGCCGCGGCGCGGGCGTTGAGCGATGAGCCCCGCTCGATCCCCGTCCTTCGGAACGCCGACGGAGTCCCGTCGACCCGCACGACCGGCGCGCACGTCATGCGCGCCATCCGATCCCGGTCCGAGAGCACGAGCCGGGCACTCAACGTGACCCTCGCGCTGCTCGCGATCGTGATCCTCAGTCCCGTCTTTCTGGTCGTGGCCCTGCTCGTCCGACTGACCTCGCCGGGCCCGATCCTCTACATGCAGTCGCGCGTCGGCATCGATCGGCGCTCCCGCCGCGCCCTGGCGCTCTACGACCGGCGCGCCCGGGACGCCGGCGGGTGCGTCTTCACCATGTACAAGTTCCGGTCGATGTACGTGGATGCCGAGCGCCAGTGCGGGGCCGTCTGGGCGACACCCAACGACCCGCGGGTGACGCCGGTCGGGCGCGTGCTCCGGAAGACGCGACTCGACGAGCTCCCGCAGCTGTTCAACGTGCTCAAGGGTGACATGAACATCGTCGGGCCGCGGCCCGAGCGCCCCTCGATCGTCGCGCAACTGCGGAAGGACATCTCGGAATACGCCCTCCGCCACCGGGCCAAGCCCGGGATCACCGGGCTGGCGCAGATCAACCACTCGTACGACCAGACCCTGGACGATGTGCGCCAGAAGGTCCGCTACGATCTGGAGTACCTGCGCCGGCAGAGCGTCGCGGAGGACGTCCGCATCATGCTGAAGACCGTCCCGGTGATGCTCTTCAAGCGCGGCGGCTGGTAGCCGCGCGCGCCTCGTGACGGGCGGCTCCGTGACCACCCCCGGCGCGTCGCGCGGGTCGTCACCGGAGCCGTCAGCGGCGCGGCCGGCGCCGACGCCGCCGCCGGCGGCGCCGATGCGGCGAGTGGAAGCGTTCGCGCGGCTGCTCCGCCCGCGGCAGTGGGTCAAGAACGGCTTCGTCCTGGCCCCACTGATCTTCTCGGGGTTGGTCTTCGACTCCCGGGCGGTTGCCGCCGCCGCGCTCGCGTTCCTGCTCTTCTGCGTGGCCGCGTCGGCGGGCTACGTCATCAACGACATGGTGGACGCGCGGGCCGACGCCCTCCACCCGGTCAAGTCGCGCACCCGCCCGCTCGCGAGCGGCGCGTTGTCGATGTCCGACGCCCGCATCGTCCTCGCCATGCTCGTCGTGCCGCTCGTCGCCGCGTTCGCCTGGAGCGTCGAGACGGCGGCGGTCGCGGCTGGCTACCTCGCGCTCAACATCGCCTACTCGCTGCGGCTCAAGCGGGTCCCGGTCGTCGATATCTTCGTCCTGGCCGCGGGCTTCGTGCTGCGAGTCTACGCGGGCGCCGCGGCGATCGCGGTCCCGGTCTCATCGTGGACGCTGATCACGACCCTGTCGCTCGCGCTCTACCTGGCGGCGATCAAGCGGCGGGAGGAGCTGGCCACCAGCGGCGCGGCCAGCCGGTCGGTCCTCCAGTTCTACACACTGCGCCTGCTCGACCGCTATGCGGAGACGGCGGCGCTCAGCGCGATCGTCTTCTACGGCCTGTTCGTCGTCACCGTCAAGCCGCGCCTCAACGTCTCGATGCCCTTCGTGCTGTTCGGGCTCTTTCGGTACTGGTTCCTGGTCGAGCGCGGCGGCAAGGGCGAGACGCCGACCGAAGCCGTGTGGGCCGACCGGACGCTGATCCTGACGGTGATCGCCTGGGCGCTCGTGTGCGTCTGGCGGCTCACGTCGGCCGCCGGGTAGGCTCCCACACCGCGCGCCGCCGGCCGACCAGCGCGTCGCGCCAGGCGAGGACGCCGGCGAGCGCGCTCGCCCAGGCGAACGCGGCGAGCGCCACGGGCCGCGGCGGCGGTGCCGCGGCGCCGGCCACCGATCGCCGGAGCCCAAGGGCACCGACCACCATGCCGAGGGCGGCGATCACGACCGCGACCGCCGCCGCCGGGTGGCCGGGGCTCAGGATGAGCAGCCCGACGAGACCAAAGGGGAGCAGGGCGTACACCAGCCAGCGCGCGAGCTTGTGGCTCAGCAGCATGAAGGCGAACACTCCGTACCGCGTGGGATCGAGGAGGGCCCGTTTGTGCCAGAGCGTCGCCAGCCCCCGCGCCATCGTCCGCACCTTGCGCCGGAACTCGGCCTCGAGGGACGTCGTGCGCGGGACGACGCACACCGCCGCGTCGACGGAGACCGACCGGTACCCCAGCTCGCGGGCAATGAGCACGCTCGCGAAGTCGCGGCTCAGCTCCGGTGGGAAGCTCGGATCGTACACGTCCCGACGGAATGCGTAGAAGCAGCCGCTGGCGCCGATGATCGACCCCACGCGCGTCTCGAGCCCGCGGACCCACATCTCGTAGCCGACGTAGCCGGACTCGCCGCGGTTCCCTTCCACCGCCTCGTCCCCGGTGCTGACATCGCGCCCGGAGGCGACGCCGACCGTCGGGTCGGCGAACGCCCGCACGAGCGGCTTCATCGCCTGCGGCAGCACGCGGACCGAGGCGTCGGTGTTCACGATCAGCCCCGATCGGACGTGGCGGGCCGCGGCGTTCTCGGCGGCCGTCTTCCCCCCCCGCTCCGGGAGCCGGAGTAGCTCGACCCCGCGAGACTCGTATCGCCGAACGATCGCGTCGGTGTCATCGGTGGACGCGTCGGACACGACCAGGATGTGGCGGCGCTCCGCTGGGTAGTCGAGCGCCAACAGATTGTCGAGCGTCGCGGCGATCGAGCGGGCTTCGTTGTAGGCCGGCACGGTGATCGTGATCTCCGGCCACTCGCCGGCTCCGGGACATTCGGAGCGCCCGGGCCGCTCGGGGCACAAGGCGGCAGCCGAAGCGGCGGCCGAGTTCGTGGCCGAGTCGGTGACCGAGCTGGACGAGGACCCACGGGGCACCCCGCGCGTCCGCGCGGACCGGGCGCGGGCGGCCGAGGCGAGCGGGGCGAGCAGGGCAAGGACAACAGGATACCCGATGTAGGCGTAGCCGAGCATCAGGGCGGGCGCGAGCACGAATCCCAGGGCGACGACGTCGATGACGCTCATCGTGGGTTCATCGCGCGGCTCATCGTGGGTTCATCGTGCGCTCGTCGGGGCTCACGACGTCACCCCCGGGGGCGGGGGGGGCCGCGGCGTCACCGGGCGCGTCACGCACGATCGCGCGATAGACATCGTCGTATCGGTCCACCCAGCGTTCGGGCCCGTAGACGGCTCGTAGCCGCTCGCGAGCCGCGGCGGCCCGCCGGCCGGCAGAGGTCGGGTCGTCGCGGACGCCGCGGATCGCGGCCGCGAGCGCCGCCGGGTCCTCCGACGGAACCAGCACCGCTTCGGCCGGGCTCACGACCGCCGGAACGCCCCCGACTGCCGTCGCGATGATCGGAACGTTCGCATCCATGGCCTCGAAGAGCGCGATCGGAGTCCCCTCGGTGCGCGAGCTCAGCACGAATACATCGAACGCGCGGAACAACCGCCCGGCATCGGGAACGAGACCGAGCCACCTGACCATGGCCGCGATCCCTGCGCGCTGCGCCCGCGCCTCGAGCGCCGTGCGCTCGCGTCCAACCCCGAGGACGGCCACGGCCGACCGCCGGTCACGCGCGAGAGCGTCGAGCAACACATCCAGGCCCTTCTCGGCCGAGATTCGACCGACCCATCCGATCACGAACTCGTCCGGCGACAGACCGAGCGCGGCCCGGGCCGCATCGCGCGCGAGCGGGGGACCGGGCGCGGCGTAGGCGTTGGGAACGAGGTGGATGCGCGATCGCGCCACGCCGTTCCGGACGAGGTCCTCGACCATGGGCGCCGACACGGCCACCACGGCATCGAAGCGCCGGAAAGCCCGCCGCTGGAGGCGCTCGTAGAGGCGGTTCCGCCAGCCACCGCCGGTGAAGCCGTGCACCGTGGTGACGATCGGATAGCCGCGCGCCCGGGCGTGGAGCGCGTCGACCACATCCGGCCGGTACCCGTGCGTGTGGACGACGTCGGCCGCCGGCCTCGCGCCTCCGGGGTGGGCGGCCAGCCCTGCAATCGCGGCCCGCTCCTGCCGGTAGCCGCGGCCGCCGACCAGCACCGGGAGGATCGCGACCCCTGGTGCCGCGGCCGACAGCGCTGCGATGAAGGGGACCCGATCGATCAGGTCCGACAGGCGCGACGGGCCGTCGTGCCCGGTCAGGATCGGGGCGACGGCGACCGCGTGTCCTCGACGGGCCTGTCCGGCCGCGAGCGCCTGAACCACGCGTTCCAGCCCGCCCACCGGGGCCGGTGCGAGGACGTGGAGGATGGACAGCGCTCGGGACGGCTCTCGCACGGAGAGTCACTCTACTGTGCCGCAGGACAGCGGACCAGTCTTTGCCGGTTGTACACGGCGCGTCGCGCCCGGCACGAGTTGTGACGGCGCCGGGTAGACGCCGGGTAGACGCCGGGTAGACGCCGGGTAGACGTCGCGGGCTTGTTTGCCGTCGGCCGGGGCGCCACAGCGAGAACTGGCGGTGTCGCTCCTCTCGACGGCTCGGGTGTGGCTGCGCTGCGACACTTGTGGGAGACCTCGTGGGAAGCAGACCGTCACATGTCGCTACCCTTGGGACACGTATGTTCATTCTGTGTTCGCAAGTCCTTCAACGGGAATGGCTTGGTTGTTCCCGGACACAGCCTGCCTGGATGGCGGCGGGGGCCACCGGAGTGGCCGCCGGCTTGCTGAGGTAGATGCCCGTGAAAGGCTCGCTCGGCTCAAAGAACGCCCCGTCGCCCTGGACGCCGGGGGCGCGCTCGGCTCGCGACCTCCAGCCGGTGCGTTTTGGCGCCTCGGCGGCCAACGGGACGGCTCCGGTGCGGCGCGCGAGCGCCGGCGCCGACCCGTTCCCCGTCGGCCCGCACATCCTCACGATCGCGCTCGAGGACTACTACCAGGTCGGCGCCTTCAATCGCGTCATTCAGCGGGGACAGTGGTATCGATTCGAGCGGCGCCTGGAGTACAGCACCAATCGGACGCTCGACCTGCTCGACCAGTTCAAGGCCCGCGCGACGTTCTTCGTGCTCGGATGGGTCGCCGACACCATGCCCGAGCTGGTGCGGCTGGTGGCCGAGCGCGGGCACGAGGTCGCCAGCAAGGGCTATTACCACCGGAACATCGGGCAACTCACGCCGGGCGAGTTCCGGGATGATCTCACGCGTGCGCGGGAGGCGCTGGAGCGGGCGGGCGGCCGGCGGGTGCTGGGGTATCGTGTCGCCGACTTCTGGTTCCAGCCGAATGACTTGTGGGCGCTCGACGTGCTGGCCGAGGAAGGCTACGAATACGACTCGAGCATCGGTCCGATCCTGCGACGCTATCACTCGCAGCCCTGGCGCCGCTTCACGCACCTCCATCGGTGCGGCGAGCGTACGCTCTGGGAGCTGCCGATCTCGACCGTCGACCTCTTCGGCTTTCTGATTCCGATCGCGGGCGGCAACTACTTCCGGCAGTTCCCGCAGGGGTTCGTGCGCCGCGCCGTCGCACACTGGACGCGCACGTACACCGCCCCGTTCGTGATGTATTTCCACACCTGGGAGCTTGATCCGGATCAACCGAAGATCAACTCGGCACCCTGGTTTTCGCGGATCCGCCAGTACCGGAACCTCGATCGGATGGCGGACTACCTCCAGTACTTCATGCAGCGCTACGAGTTCACGAGCGCCGCGGCGTATCTGGGGTTGACCGCGGAGCCGGTGGTCGCCACGGAGCCGCGACGTCGCGTGCGCACGTCGGGCGGCGTCGTCAACCTGATTCCGGCCGGAGCGGCGGCGGGCGCGGG
>Ga0070738_10000405_pt1 | contig 124413 bp, 117 predicted proteins | sample Coa_R2_2_FD_66446 | JGI IMG/M metagenome (GOLD analysis project Ga0070738, IMG submission 66446) | Surface soil microbial communities from Centralia Pennsylvania, which are recovering from an underground coalmine fire - Coalmine... | ecosystem: Environmental > Terrestrial > Soil >... | reverse complement strand
CATGGTGCGGTGCGCCTCGGCCACGTTGCGGCGCAGATCCTCAAACAGGACCCGCGTCCATTCGATCAGCCGCTCAGGCGAGGAGGCAGCAGCCAGCTCCATCCGCCCAGTAGAGCATAACTTGGTTTAGATATGGTTAGCCGGCGAGACGTTCGGCCCGATCGAAACCGATCACCTCTGCCGGGTGAGCGGGAGCAAGCGTGCCCCCGCCGTGAGCGGGGCCGCCGCGCCAGAGGCGCGGCGGATGCGGGCGGCTAAAGCGGATCCCAGGAAAACACCTCGCCCGAACGGTCGAGCGGCATGAAGGACGGCTTGAGCGCCGGCAGCGCGTGCTCGGCGATCGATTCCGGCGTCCAGCCCTCGGCGCGATGGACATAGCGGATCGGGCGCGGGCTGCTGAACAGGATCAGCTCGTTCATCCGGGTGCCGAACACCTGCCCACTAACCTCCTTGGCGGCGTCGGACGCAAGAAACACCGCCATCGGCGCGTTCTTGTCGGGCGTCATCTGCTTGATCTTCTCGACCCGCGCCTGCTGCTCGGGCGTCGAAACCGGGATCGAGCTCGTCATGCGGCTCCAGGCGAACGGCGCGATGCAATTGGAACGCACATTGTACCGCTTCATATCGAGCGCGATCGACTTGGAAAGCGCGGTGATGCCGAGCTTGGCGGCGGCGTAGTTCGCCTGCCCGAAATTGCCGATCAGGCCGGAGGTGGAGGAGATGTGCACGAAGGCGCCGCTTTCCTGCTTGCGGAAGTGCTCGGCGGCGGCGCGGCTCGTGAAGAAGCTGCCGTTCAGGTGCACGCCGATCACCGCCAGCCAGTCCTCCGGCGTCATCTTGTGAAAGATCACGTCGCGCAGGATGCCGGCGTTGTTCACGACGATGTCGATGCGGCCGAAATGATCGAGCGCGGACTGGATGATCTTCTGCGCCGTGCCCCATTCGGCGACCGAATCGGTGTTGATCTCCGCCTGCCCGCCGCGCTGCTCGATGAGCTGCTTGGTTTGCTGCGCGGGGGTCGCCGAGCCGCCCTCGCCCGACAGCGAGGCGCCGACGTCGTTGATGATCACCTTGGCGCCCGCCGCCGCCATCATGATCGCGATCTCGCGGCCGATGCCGCCACCCGAGCCGGTGACGACCGCCACCTTGCCTTCCAACATGCCCGCCATCCGCATCCTCCTTCGGTCTTTCGCTGGGCCGGAGGCTAGCCCGCCGCTCAGGGATGGGCCAGCCGCCACGCGGAGCCCAGCATGTCGAACAAATCGAGCAGCCGGGCGACGTAATGGTCATGCACGGCGAAGCCGGGGCTCGCGGGATCGAGCATCTGCGCCTCCAGCGCGGCGAGCATCCGCCGCAGGCGCTTCTCGTGCAGCCCGAGCCGGCGTTGCACCGGATCGGCGACGATGCCGGCGAAGGCCGCCGTGAACGAGGCCGCCAGCATCAGCCCGCCGGTCAGGGCCGCCACCAGCCCGAAGCCGGGCGCGGCGGGAAACAGCCCGAACCAGATGCCGCCGAGCCCGGCGCCAAGCGGAAACGAGGCGATCGCCGATTGCTGCGCGATCAGCGCCGCGAGCGCCGGGCCGAGCGAGGCGGCGCCGGGCGTGAGCTGCTTCAGCGCCAGCGCGCCGGAGCTCAGCGTGAGCAGGGAGGTCGTGATCTCGGCCGCCGCCGCGCGCGTGCCGGCATACGTCGCCATCGCCTCGGCGAGCCGGGCGCGGAATGCCGGCTCCTCGGCCTGGCGGCCGATGCCGGCAAGCAGCGCGCCGGCTGCGCCGGTCACGCGCGGGTCGGCGAGGATCGCTTCGGCCAGCGCATCGCGGCGGGATTCCCGGCCCGGTTGCTCGCAGGGCAGTTCAAGCAGCTCGGTGAACAGCCGCCATTCGATCTCGCACGCGACATCGGTCCGCAGGATCAGCTGGCGCGTGCGCGCGTAGCGCGCCGCGCGCTGCGCGCCCAGCCGCGCGGCGAGCAGGCCCGCCGCCTTGAAGGCCGCATGAGGTCCGGCGAGCAGGAGATTGGCCGGCGCGCGCAATATGTCGGCGCCGAGTGCGGCCCGGTGCAGCCGCAGCGAGCCGCGCAGCGAATAGGTGCGGTCCACGAAGGCGCGCACGCGCGCCTGGCGCTGCGCGAAATAGGCACGGATGGCGTCGCTGACGATATCGCCCGCTTCCCCGTCGCGCAGCGGCGGGGCGGTTGGCTGTCCGTCCGACATGGCTTCTATCTGGGGGCGGCGGCCGGGTGCTAACAGCGGCGCAAGCCGACATGATCGAACTTCCCCTCATTGGCGCGGGCCCGGGCCGCTCCGAACCATCATTGATCCTGCCGCCGAGCCTGACCGGCCGTTGGTGCGAGCTGCGCTTTGCGAACCTGCCGACAATTCCCTGCCGCCTCGCTCTGATGTTCCGCGAGGAGGCGGAGGACGATCTGCCGGGATCGCCCATCGTGCTCGCGCCGCGTCCCGACGGAACGGCGGCGGCGCTGGTCTACTTGCCGCGGGAAGCCGGGCGGCTGCGCGTCGAGCTGCTTGGCGCGGAGCTGCCGCCGGCGATGCGGGTCCGGGGCAAACCGATCCCGCGCGGCCTGGCCGGCGTCCGGCTCCTTGCCCGCGACCCCGGCCGTGTGGCGCGTGCCGCCCTCGGCAGCCCCGCCGGCCTGCTCCGGCGGCTGCGGGCGGCCTTGGTGCGCAACGTCGGTTATTCGGGGGCCGACTCCTACGATTTTTGGCTGCGGTTCTTCGACGTTTGGCCGGCCGAACCCGGGCTGTTCCTCGCGCCGGCGGCAGCGAGTGCGTGCGAGGTCCTGATCTTCTGCGCCGGGGGTGCCGATACCGCGCCGGCGCGCGCGACGATCGACAGCTTGCGCGCGCAGGTGCGGCAGACCCGCTTCCGGGTCGTTCACCCGGCGCGCGCCGGGCAAGAGCTTCGCACCACCGACGCATCCTATGTCGGCGTGCTCCAGGCGGGCGAAGTGCTGCCGCCCCATGCCACGGCCCTGATCGGCGCCTGGATGGCGCGGCACGGCACGCCGCCCGCCCTCTACACGGACCTCGATCACCGGCTCGGCGAGCGCGGCCGTGACCGCCCGGAGTTCCGTCCGGAACCGAACCGCGCGCTGATGTTGTCCGGCACGCTGACGCGCGGACTCTGGTTGTTTCGGCGCGATAGCTGGGAAAGGCACTTTTCGGCCGAGGCCGCCGAGTGGGCGGAAACGTTGCGCCTCGACCTTTGGCTGCGGATGCACGAGCAGGGCGAGGCGGGGGCAACCCGTCGCATCCCGTTTCTGCTCACGTCCCGTCGCCCCGATGCCGAAGCGGCGCCGCCGGCGGCGCTCGCCGTGGTCGCCGAGACACATTTCCGCCGCATCGGCACGGGCGTTCGCATCACAGGTGGTCCCGGCCATTCGATCCGCGTCAGCCCGCTTCTGCCCGACGCGCAGCAGCGCCCGGTCACGCTCGTGATCCCGTCGGCGCTGCGCGCGGCGCATGTGCGCCGCTGCGTGCGGGCCGTCCTGGATCGCACCGAGCAGCGCGCGCTCGACATCGCGCTCGTGGTGTCCCAAGCGGCCCCGCTCGACCCGGCGCAGCGGCAAACACTCGATGCGCTGGCCGATCCTCGGCTGCGGCTCGTACAGGTGCCGGTCGAGCGGTTCAACTACGCCCGCGCCAACAACGAGGCAGTGCGGCAGAGCGCGGCGGAATTCGTCTGCCTGCTCAACGACGACGTCGCGCCGAAGCGGCCGGACTGGCTGGGCGCGATGCTCGGCCATTTCGCCGATCCCGAGGTGGCGGCCGTGGGCGCGCGGCTTCTTTATCCGAACGGCTTGGTGCAGCACGCCGGGATCGTCATCGGGCTCGGCGGGCTCGCCGATCACGCGCACCGCTTCCTGCGCGCGGACGATCCGGGCTATTGCGGCCGGGCGGTGCTGAACCAGGAGGTTTCGGCCGTGACCGGCGCCTGCCTGCTGGTGCGCCGCGACGTCTACATGCAGGTGGGCGGCATGGACGAGAGCTATCCGGTCGCCTTCAACGACGTCGATTTCTGCCTGAAGCTGGGCGAGGCCGGGCACCGGATCGTCTATTGCGCCGACGCCGAGCTGACGCACTACGAATCGCTCTCGCTCGGGCATCATTTCAGCGGCGAGCGGGCAGGGCTCGAGCGGGTGGAGGTGCGCCGGATGCGCGCGCGCTGGCCCGCGGCGATCGCCGCCGACCCGTTCCACAGCCCCAATTTGTCGCTGCTGCGCGGCCAGGAGTGGGAACCGGCTTTTCCGCCGCGCGTGCGGCGATCGGACTATCTGCAACCGGCTGAGGCGTCACTCCGGCGCGGCGAACCCCGCGACCAGATCGGACAAGTGCCCGATCTCTCGTAGCCGCAACCCTTCCGGCGCGATCAGCGCCCGCGCGCCGCGCGCCACGCGCCGCGGCAGGCAGGCGGTGCCGAAACCGAGCTTCGCCGCTTCCTTGAGGCGCGCCTCCGCCTGCGACACTTGCCGCACCTCGCCCGACAAGCCCACCTCGCCGAAGAACACCGTGGCGGGATCGGTCGGCTGGCCGCCGGCGGCGGACGTGAGTGCCGCGGCCACCGCGAGATCGGCGGCGGGTTCGCTGACGCGCAGGCCGCCCGCGACATTGAGGTAGATGTCGGCGCCCGCAAGGCGCAGGCCGCAGCGCGTCTCCAGCACCGCGACCAGCATCGCGAGCCGCCCGCCATCCCAGCCGATCACCGCGCGGCGCGGCGTGCCGCCCGGATTGGGCGCGAGCAGCGCCTGCACCTCGAGCAGCACCGGCCGCGTGCCCTCGATGCCGGCGAACACCGCGCTGCCGGCGATGTTGCCGCGCCGCTCGGCGAGGAACAGGGCGGAGGGATTGGCGACCTCGGCGAGCCCCTGTTCGCCCATCTCGAACACGCCGATCTCGTCGGTCGCGCCGAAGCGGTTCTTGACCGCTCGCAGGATGCGGAACTGATGCCCGCGCTCGCCTTCGAAATAGAGCACCGCATCGACCATGTGTTCGAGCACGCGCGGCCCGGCGATCGCCCCGTCCTTGGTCACGTGCCCGACCAGCACCACCGCGAAGCCTCGGCTCTTGGCGAGGCGGATCAGCTCGAACCCGGCCGCGCGCACCTGCGCCACCGTGCCGGGCGCGCTCTCGATCCCGTCGTGCCACATGGTTTGGATGGAGTCGATCACGGCGAGCGCAGGCGGCGCTTGCTCCAGCGCGGCCACGATCTCGCGCAGATTGACCGCGGCGGCCAGGCGGACGCCCGAGGCGGCGACGCCGAGCCGGTGCGCGCGCATCCGCACCTGCTCGATCGATTCCTCGCCCGAGATATAAGCGACCGCATGGCCCGCGCCGGCGAGCCGGGCGGCGGCTTGCAGCAGCAGGGTGGACTTGCCGATCCCGGGATCGCCGCCGACCAGCACCGCCGAGGCGGGCACGAGCCCGCCGCCGAGCACCCGGTCGAGCTCCGTCATGCCGGACGGCATCCGCGGCGGCGGTTCGCTCGATCCCGCGAGGGAGACGAAGGCGATCCCGCCCCGCGCCGCGCCACGCCCGCCGCGCAGCGATGTCGGGGACTCGAGTGGCTCCTCGACGATCGTGTTCCACTCCCCGCACGCCTCGCACCGTCCGGCCCATTTCGCGCTCACCGCGCCGCAGGACTGGCAGACGAATCGGGGAGAGTGCTTGGCCAAACCTGGTGCTCCGAGTCGGATCACCGAGAACATACCCGGCCGATGGCCGCCTTGCGCGCGGGATGCGATATTGGCGCGGGAAGGAGCCGCGAATGACGTTCGAGACGATCGACTACGAGGTGCAAGGCCGCGTCGCGCGCATCTGGCACAACCGGCCGGCGGCGCGGAACGCCGAGAACCGGCAGCTGCTGCAGGAGATGGACGACGCGCTTCGCCTTGCCGCGGGCGACGAGGCGGTGCGCGCGATCATCATCGCCGGGCGCGGGGATCATTTCTCGTCGGGCCACGATATCCGGGAGGGCGCGCGCGAGCGGCCAAATCCGACCGTCGAGCAGCGCTGGGCCTATGAGGAGCAGTATTACCTCCGTTACGCGCTGAACATCTGGGACTGCCCGAAACCGACCATCGCGCAAGTGCAGGGCGCGTGCATCGCCGGGGCGTTCATGGTGGCCAATCTCTGCGACCTGATCGTCGCCTCGGACGACGCGTTCTTTGCCGATCCCGTGGTGCCGGCATTCGCCGCCTCGGCGGTGGAGATCCTCGTGCATCCCTGGGTGCTCGGGCTGCGGAAGGCGAAGGAAGTGCTGTTCACCGGCGCGCGCTTTTCGGCCGCCGAGGCGCTCGCGTGGGGCATGGTGAACAAGGTGGTGCCGCGCCCGGAATTGGAGGAAGCAGCGATGGCGCTCGGCGAACGCATCGCCGAGGCAAGCCCGTTCGCCCTGAAGATCACCAAGCGGTCACTCAACCGCACGGCCGACATCATGGGCTTCCGCGCCGCGATCGAGGCGCATTTCGACACCCACCAGCTTTCGCATGTCACGGCGGAGGCGGCGGCGCTGAAGAAGCCGCCCGAGCAGCGCATCGGCGCGGTGCGTGCGACGGCGCGTCCTGGCTAGTCACGGAAACTCGACTAGCCAAGCGCCCGGCCAGCCCGCCAAACGTCAGCGGACGAACGACGTGACGCCCTAGATGGCCGAGAGCGATCGAATCAGAGGCGCCGGTGAGCGTGGGGAGATCAAGGCCCTCACGTCTCTGCGTGGTGTTGCGGCGATGGCCGTGGTGGTGGTGCATTTCGCCGCCACCGCCCAGCTCCATGCGCGCGTTTCGGTTCCCTCGCTCGCGCCGCACGGCTATGTGGCTGTCGATTTCTTTTTCGTTCTCAGCGGCTTCATCATGTCTTACACCTATTGCCACGCCTTCCTGGAGCACCGGGCCGGGGCATTCAGATCGTTCCTCGGCAAGCGCGTCGCACGGATCGTGCCGCTCTATATTGCCGTCCTGATCGGCATCTCGGCGGCCGGGTGGCTTGCGTTCGCGTTGAGCGGGAAGAATCCCCTGTTCGCGGGTAGGAATTTTTGGGGCAAGTTCGCTATCAATGCGGTGATGATGCAGGGGCTGATCACCCGTACGAACCTGAACGGGCCGTCGTGGTCTATCAGCGACGAGTTCCTGGCTTACTTGGCGTTTCCCCTGATGATTTGGCTCATCTTCGGCCGGCGGGAGGTCGCTGGGGCGACCGGCGTCCTGGCCGTGGTTGGCCTCTGTCGTCTGGCCGCTACGCGACCGCGCCTGGGGCTTGGGTTCGAGGCACCGCCGGGCGGCGTGGCGCGCTGCTTCCTTGAATTTCTGCTCGGGATCGCGGCCTACCGCCTGTACCTTGTCGCGCCCATCCGGCGCTTCCTGGCGCGTGATCCGGTGCTGCTCGCGCTCTGCGGTGCGGCGGTTCTGTCTTTGGTGGCCGGGATCGACCTTCCCGCCGCCCTGATCTTCCCCTTCCTCGTCATCGGCTTCGCCGCCAACCGGGCGCGCGCCGCCGCCATCGCGGCGACACCGATCCTCTACTTCCTGGGCGTGATCTCTTACTCTATCTATCTCATCCACGAGCCCTTCCGGCCCTTCGAGCTGAGCCTTTTCCGCACGATCTTCCCGGCCCCGACAGGACTGATCCCGGCGATCGGCTTTCAGGTGCTCGGGGCGTGCTCGGTGATCCCGTTCGCCTGGCTCACGTACCGCTGGATCGAGCGTCCAGGACGCATCCTGGTCCGCGGCGTGCTCGGCGCGGGGCCGGCCGCGGCGGTTCAGTACGGCGCGCCGGCAGGATTTTCGCCCTACCGCCGCCCCGGCAAGGAGCGATAGGGATGAGGTTGCGAGCGGAGACCACGCGCATCCGTCCGGCATCGGCCGCCGACGTGCCGGCGATGGAGGGGCTCGTCGCCGCGGCATACGGCAACTACGTCCCGCGGATCGGCAAGCCGCCAGGACCGATGCTGGACGATTATGCCGCGCACGTCCGCAACCATCGGGCCTGGGTGATCGAGCGCGCGGCTGCGCTGGCCGGGCTGATCGTGCTGATCGCCGAGGAGGATCATCTGCTGCTCGACAACGTGGCGGTCGATCCTGCCTGTCAGGGGCAGGGGATCGGGCGGGCGCTGCTGGCGTTCGCCGAGGCGGAGGCGCGGCGCCGGGGATATGCGGAGCTGCGGCTCTACACGCACGCGGCGATGACGGAGAATCGGGCGATGTACGCCGCCCTGGGCTGGGAGGAGACCGGGCGCGGCGAGCAGGCCGGCTACCAGCGCGTGTTCTTCCGCAAGCGTCTGTAGGCGCGCCGCGCGCGTTGCCTCGCCTCCTCGCGTGCCGTAGCGTCCGCACTGCTCCGCGAGGCTCCGTCATGGCGTCAGACTACGCAACGCTCCGCATCGAACGGCCGCAGCAGCACGTCGTGCTGATCACGCTGAACCGCCCGGAGGCGGCGAACGCGATGAACACCCAGATGGGGCGCGACCTGCTGGCGGCGTTCGATGCATTCTGCGCCGATCCGGCGGCGCAGCGGTGCATCGTCGTGACCGGCGCGGGGCCGCGCGCCTTCTGCGCCGGTGGCGACCTGAAAGAGCGCAACGGCATGACGGACGCGCAATGGCAAGACCAGCACCTGATCTTCGAGCGCGCCATCCGCGCGATCCTCGACTGCCCGGTGCCGGTCATCGCGGCGGTGAACGGGGCGGCTTTCGCCGGCGGGCTGGAGATCGCGCTCTGCTGCGACTTCATCTATGCCGCAGAACATGCGCGCTTCGCGCTGACCGAAGTCACGCTCGGCATCATGCCGGGCGCGGGCGGCACGCAGAACCTGCCGCGCGCGGTGGGCGCCCGGCGCGCCAAGGAGATCATGCTGACGGGCCGGCCGTTCACGGTGCAGCAGGCTTATGAATGGGGCATGGTGAACCGCGTCTGCAAGGCGGAGAACCTGCTGGCGGAAGCGATGGAAACGGCGGCAACCATCGCCGCAAACGCGCCGATCTCCACGCGCCAGATCAAGCAGTCGGTGAATTACGGCCTGAACATGGACCTCCGCAGCGCGATGATGTTCGAGATCGAGGCCTATAACCGCATGGTGCCGACCGAGGACCGCCGCGAGGGCATCCGCGCCTTCAATGAGAAGCGCAGGCCGAACTTCCAGGGACGCTGAGCCATGACCGAAGGTCTCACCGCCGCATTGGTGGAGAAGGCGCGGGCGACCGGCACCGCGCCGCTGCCCGACGAGGTGCGGGCGCTGGCGCGGCAATGCGTGCTGGACACGCTCGGCTGCGCGCTCGCCGGCAGCACGGAGGCGCTGACGCGCATCTTGCTCGATGAAGCCGTCGCCGATGGCGGCGCGCAAGCGGCAACCGTGATCGGACACGCGACGCGCCTGCCCGTCGCGGCGGCGGCGCTGGTGAACGGCGCGGCAGGGCACGCGCTCGATTTCGACGACGTGAACCTGGCGATGCCGGGCCATCCGTCGGTCGCGATCCTGCCCGGCCTGCTGGCGCTGGCGGAGAGCACCGGCGCGAGCGGCGCGGCAACCGAGAATGCCTTTGTCGCCGGCTACGAACTCGCCTGCCGTGCCGGCCGGCTGATCGCGCCCGGCCATTACGACGGGCTCGGCTTCCATGCGACCGCGACGGTGGGCGCGCTCGGCGCGGCGGCCGCTTGCGCGCACTTGCTGCAGCTCGACCCGGAACGCTTCGCGGCGGCGATCGGGATCGCGGCGACGCAAGCGGCGGGGCTGAAGTCGATGTTCGGCACGATGTGCAAGCCGCTGCACGCGGGCAACGCCGCCGCACTCGGGCTGCGCGCGGCGCGGCTGGCCGCGCGCGGCTTCACCAGCCGCACCGATGCGATCGAGTGTGCGCAAGGGTTCGCGCGCACGCACAGCCCGGACTTCCGCCCCGACGCAGCGCTCGCCGACCCTGCGGGCGGATTTTATATCCGCGCCAACCTCTTCAAGTATCACGCGGCGTGCTATCTCACCCACGCGCCGATCGAGGCCGCGCGCAAGTTGCGTGAGGAGCACGGAATAGCGCCCGGGCAAATCGCGCGCATCAGGCTCGGCCTCAATGAGGCCTGTGACCGCGTGTGCAATATCCCGCGGCCGCGCACCGGGCTGGAGGCGAAGTTCAGCCTCCGGCTCACCACGGCGATGGCTCTGGCCGGCATCGAAACGGGCGCGCTCGCGAGCTACTCGGACGCGATGGCCGCCGATCCGGTCCTGGTCGCGTTGCGCGACAAGGTCGTCTGCGACTTTGTCCCGCAAGGCAGCCACACGCGCGCAACGGTTCGTGTGGAATTGACGGACGGGCGGGTCCTGACGGCGGAGCACGATGCGGGCGTGCCGTCGGCGGATGTGGCAGCGCAGGGGCGGCGGGTCGAAGCCAAGTTCCGCGCCCTTGCCGAGCCGGTGCTGGGCGTGGCGCGCGCGGGCGACATCGCGGGGCTCGTGGCGCGATTCGACAAGCTCGCCTCCGTGGCCGAACTCGTGCGGCTCGCTGCCACGCGCGGCTGAATCTACCCGCGCTTCCGCCCGATTGCCGCCGCGAGGAAGGCGCACCACGTGTGCGTCCCAAAGTCGGAGGGAACTCGCGCCGGTGAGGATGCTGCGTTTCGCATTGCCGGGGGGCCTGGTGGTGGCGCTGCTGATCGCGCTGCTCGCCGGCTCGGTACTGAGCTGGCAGGAGCCGCCGGCGCCTGTGGCACAACCGGCGCCGCCGCCGAGCGCGCCAAGCCCCCCGCTCACGACCGCCGCCGCGCCGCCGAGCCTGGACCAGGGCACGGCCCTCGCCCCGGCGCAAGCCGCGAGCAGCCCGCCCGCCGGCCCGGCGCCCGCGGCCCCGGCTGGCCCCGTTCCGCAGCCGATCGATCCGAGCCCGCCGGCCCTCGCGCTGGCGCCGCCGGCGCCGGAAGCCGCCGCGCACCCTGCCGAGACGGCGCGCGCGGCGCCGGCCAAGCCCGAGGCGCCGCCCGCTCCGCCGCCCGAGCAATCGTTCGCCTCCGTGGAATCGCTGCTGCGCCGCCTCAGGGCACGCTCGGACACCCAGGCACCCCCGCCGCCCCCGCCTCCGGTCGCCGCGGTCGCGCCGGCGTCCCGCCCGGCGTTCGCTGCGCCCGCCGCGCCGCCCGTCAACCCGGCGGACCGGCTGGCGGAGGCGCGGGCGCTGCTGCTGGCCGGCGACAGCGCCAACGCGCGCGGTGAGCTCGAAGCCGCCGCCGCACAGCTCGCGCTGCGGCCGGTGCAGCCCTACCAGACTGAGGCGCCGGCGGAGCCGAACGTCGTGGCGGTGCAGGTGAACCAGGCGCTGCGCTGGCTCGATGCCGGGCAGCCCGGGCAGGCGCTGGCTTACGTCAACGCGGCGCTCGCCCGGCTTCCCGGCCCGAGCTTGGGCGCCCCCGGGTAGCGACCCGGCGCCACAGGGCGGCGGTGAGCAGTGCCGCAAACAGCAGGGCGAGGAACCGGGGCAGCCCGTTGGGCGCCCAAGCGTCCATCGCCGCGCCGGCCAGGAACGGCCCGGCGAAGGAGCCGATCCCATAGGCCATGATGATGGCGGCGTTCACGCTCAACAGTTCGCCGTCCTGGAAACGATCCCCCGCCATGCCGAGTGCCACGGGGTAAATGCCGCCAGCGAGCCCACCCCAGACGAGCAGCAACGCGAACAGGGCCGCCGGATCGGCGGCCAGCACCGGCAGCAGGAGCGCGCCGACCATCCCCACCGCCCCGCACACCGCGAGCGCCGCGAACCGCCCGGCGCGATCGGACAGCCAGCCGAGCGGGAGCTGCAGGAACACCCCGCCGAGATAGATCGCGCTGATGATGGCGGCGGCCTGCCGGGGCGACAGGCCGATCCGCACGCCCCAGACCGGCAGCAGCGCCATCACCGAGGTCTCGTAAAGACCGAACAGGACCACCAGCAGCAGGAGGAAGCGCGCGTGCTTGAACATGACGAGCGGATGGGCGCGGCGCGCGCCGCCGAACGCCGTGCCGACTGGGCCGGCGAGCAGCAGCGGGGCCATCGCGGCGAGCCCGATCGCCGCGTTGGCGAGGAACGGCGCCCAGCCCTCGATGCCGGTCGCCCAGAGAATCAGCGGGCCGAGGCCGAAACCCGCGCCGAGCGCGGCGGCGTAGGTCCCGATCACGCGCCCGCGCGTCGCGTCGCCGGCCAGCCGATTGATCCAGGCTTCGCTCGCGGTGAAGATGCCGGAGCCGACCAGGCCGAGTGAAGCGCGCAAGACCAGCCAGGCGCCGTAACTCTGGAACAGCCGGAGGGCGAGGAAGCCCACGATGTCGAGCGCCAGGCAAAGGATGAGGTAATGCCGGACATCCAGCCGGCGCAGCGCCGAGGAGGCGAGCAGGGGCCCCGCGATCACGCCGACGAACGTCGCGCCGGCGTTGAGCCCGGTCAGCACCGGGTCGGTGCCGCGCGCATCCAGCAGCAGCGACAGGAGCGGCACGGCGAGCCCGACCGAGAGGCCGAACACCGTCACCGCGGCGATCGCCGCGATCAGCGCACGCACCCGCCCGGCCTCCAAGGCGCCCGTCTGCTCCGTCATTCCGGGCTATCCCGCCGCCGGTTATGCACGGCGCCCGCGCACGGGCGTTAGCGCTGGCATGAATTACCGCCACGCCTTCCATGCCGGCAACTTTGCCGACTGCATGAAGCACGCGCTCTTGGTGTGGCTCGTGCGCGCCTTGCAGCGGAAGCCTGCGCCGATCTTCGTGCTCGATACGCACGCCGGCGCGGGCGGCTACGCACTCAGCGGGCCAGCCGAACGCACTGGCGAATGGCGGGCGGGAATTGCGCGGCTGATCGACACGCCACCGACGGCGCTTGCCGAGTACGTGAATCTTGTGCGCCAGGCCGGCTCCTGGCGGTTCTATCCGGGCTCGCCCATGCTGATCCGCGCGCTGCTGCGCCCGGGCGACCGGCTGGCCTGCTGCGAGCTGCATCAAGAGGAGGCCGCGTTGCTGCGCCGCCGCTTCGCGCACGATCCGCAGGTCGGCGTGCATCACCGCGACGGCTACGAGGCGCTGCGGGGCCTCTTGCCCCCGTCCGAGCGGCGCGGCCTGGTGCTGATCGACCCACCTTTCGAGGCAGCGGGCGAGTTCGACCGGCTGCTTGGCGGGCTGGAAACCGGCCGGGCCCGCTTCCCGGCGGGCGTGTTCGCCGCTTGGTATCCAATCAAGCATCGCGCCCCCGCCCGCGCCTTCCACGACGCGGTGGCCGGGAGCGGAATGCGGGACGTGGTGGCCGCAGAGCTGTGGCTGCGTGCGCCGCTCGATCCGGCACGGCTGAACGGGTGCGGACTGCTCGTCGGCAACCCGCCGTTCCGTTTCGAGCAGGAGGCGCCGCCGATCCTGACCGCGCTGCGCGAGCGGCTTGGAACGGGCGAAGCCGGGGAGGGGACCGCCCTGGTCCGTCTCGCCGGTGAATAGGGTTGCCGTGATCGGTGCCGGCGCGTGGGGTACGGCGCTCGCGATCCAGGCGGCGCGGGCCGGCAGCGGCGTGACGCTCTGGGCGCGCGACGCGGCGCGGATCGCGGCGGCGCGGATCAGCCCGCGCCTGCCCGGGACCCCTCTGCCCGAGTCGGTGCGGGTGACAGCCGATCCGGCCGACCCCGCCGATGCGATCCTGCTCGCCATCCCGGTGCAGCACATGCGTGCCGTGGCCGCGCGCCTGCCGCCGGGCGGCGCGCCGCTGGTGGCCTGCGCCAAGGGCGTGGAGGCGGGAACCGGGCGGTTTCCGCTGGAGATCCTGGCCGAGCTGCATCCGGGCCGCCCGCTCGCCGTGCTGACGGGACCGAATTTCGCCCATGAGGTCGCGGCCGGTCAGCCGGCCGCGACGGTGCTCGCCGCCGCCGATCCGGCCGTGCGCGCCCGCGTGACGCCGCTGCTCGCGACCGCCGCCTTCCGTATTTACGGCAACGACGATCCGCTCGGCGCACAGGTGGGCGGCGCGGCCAAGAACGTGATCGCCATCGCCGCCGGGGCGGTGATCGGCGCGGGGCTCGGGGAAAATGCCCGCGCCGGGCTGATCACCCGCGGCCTCGCCGAGCTGGCGCGCCTCACGGTCGCGCTCGGCGGACGTCGCGAGACGGTGATGGGCCTGTCGGGCCTCGGCGACCTGATCCTCACCTGCACCGGCCCGGCGAGCCGCAATTTTTCCCTGGGTCTCGCCCTGGGCCGGGGCGAGAGTCTGGCCGACGTGCTCGCCGCGCGCTCGGCGGTGACGGAAGGCGTGGCGACGGCGCCGGCGCTGGTGGCACGGGCCGGGGATGTGGACCTGCCCATCTGCCGGGCGGTGGCGGCGCTGCTGCAAGGCCGGGCCAGTCTTGAAGACGCGATCGCCTGGCTGCTGTCCAGGCCGCGTCGCGACGAATAGGCTCGACCAGAGTTGTGGCACACGGCGCCGCGTGTCAGATGGCGAGCATATGTGCATGGTCGCTAAAGTAGGGCCGCTCTCTTGCGCGTCATTGCAAGGCCCGCGTAGCGGGCCGAAGCGATCCAGGATCGCCGCACACGTCCGTCGCGGATTAGCAGAATTCGTCGGAACAGCGAGGGCGCGGGCCGATGTTCGGCGTTACCGGCCGGCTGATCCGCTGAAACGCCCATGATTCGCGGCATCGTCACCGTCGGCGGCTGGACGCTCATCTCGCGCGCGCTCGGCTTCGCGCGCGACATGCTGATCGCGGCGATGATCGGCGCGGGGCCGGTGGCGGATGCGTTCTTCGTCGCCCTGAAACTGCCCAACCTCTTTCGCCGGCTGTTCGGCGAGGGCGCGTTCAACGCCGCCTTCGTGCCGACCTTCTCCGGGCTGCTTGCCGCCGAGGGGCCGGGGCCGGCGCGGCGGTTCGCGGAAGAAGCCTTCGCGGTGATGACGTTCTGGCTCGGCCTGCTGACGATCCTGGGCGAGCTCTTCATGCCGCAGCTCATGATGGTGCTGGCACCCGGCTTCTCCGCCATTCCGGCGAAGTTCGCGCTCGCCGTCGATCTGTCGCGGATCACCTTCCCCTATCTGATCCTGATCTGCCTCGCCGCCCTCGTCTCCGGCGTGCTGAACGGGCTCGACCGCTTCACCGCTGCCTCGGCCTCCTACGTGCTGTTCAACGTCGTCTCGATCGCGGCGATGATCTGGCTCACGCCCTATGTGCCGACGGTCGGGCACGCGCTCTCCTGGGGCGTCACCGCCTCGGGCGTGGTGCAGCTCGGGTTGCTGCTGATCGCCGTGCGCCGCGCCGGGTTGGGGCTGCGCATGCCGTTGCCCCGCATGACGCCGCAGATGCGCCTCCTCTTGCGACGGATGGCGCCCGGGCTGGTCGGCGCGGGCGTGACGCAGCTCAACCTCGCGGTCGACGTGATCATCGCCAGCCTGCTGCCGGCGGGCACGGTGTCGGTGCTCTACTACGCCGACCGCGTGCAGCAGTTGCCGCTCGGCGTGATCGGCACCGCGGTCGGCACGGCGATGCTGCCGACGCTGTCGCGGCAGGTGCGCGCGGGCGAGGCGGAGGCCGCGCTCGGCACGCTGAATCGGGCGCTCGAATATGCGCTGGCGCTCACCGTGCCGGCGGCGCTGGCCCTGATCGTTTGCGCCGGGCCGATCATGCAGGCGCTCTTTCAGCGCGGCGCCTTCGGCGCGGCGAGCACGCATCTCTCCGCCCAGGCGCTCGCCGCCTATGCGGTCGGCCTGCCCGCCTTCGTGCTGGTGAAGGTGCTGGCGCCGGGCTTCTTCGCGCGCGGCGACACGGCGACCCCGGTGAAGGTCGGGCTCGTCGCCGTGGCGCTCAATCTGGCGCTCAACCTCGCCTTCATGGTGCCGCTCAGGCAGATGGGACCGGCGCTGGCGACCAGCCTCGCGGCAATCTTCAACGCGGCGCTGCTCGGTCTCGTGCTGGCAAGGCGCGGGCAGATGCAGGGCGACGGGCAGCTCCGCACCCGCCTGCCGCGCATGGTCGCGGCGAGCCTTCTCATGTGCGTGGTCCTGGCGGGCGCGCGGTTCGCGCTGTTCGGGCTCGCCGCGCCGCACGGGCTGATGCGCCTGCCGGCGCTCGCCGGGCTGGTGGCGGCCGGGCTGCTCGCCTACGGGCTGGCCGGGCAGGCGCTCGGCGCCTTCGACCTGCGTGCTGCGCGCCGCGGTCTGGCGCGCCGGCGCGCGGCGGCCGTGGTGGCCGCGCCGCGCCCCTAGCTTGCGCGGCCAGGGCGGATCGGCCATCTGTCCCGCCCCATGTCCCGCATCTTTTCCGGCATCCAGCCGTCGGGCGGCGCCACGCTCGGCAACTATCTCGGCGCGATCAAGAACTGGGTCGCGCTGCAAGATGAGTACGAGTGCCTCTGGTGCCTCGTCGACCTGCACGCGATCACGCAGTGGCAGGAGCCCGCGCAATTGCTGCACCAGACGCGCGAGATGGCGGCGGTGCTGATTGCCTGCGGCATCGATCCCGACAGGCACATCCTGTTCTGCCAGTCCCATGTGCGCGCTCACGCGCAGCTCGCCTGGATACTTAACTGCGTCGCCCGCGTCGGCTGGCTCAACCGCATGACGCAGTTCAAGGAGAAGGCGGGGAAGGACCGCGAGAACGCCTCGGTCGGTCTCTATGACTATCCGGTGCTGATGGCCGCCGACATCATGGCCTACAAGGCGACGCACGTGCCGGTGGGCGACGATCAGCGCCAGCACCTCGAGCTCGCCAACGATATCACCCAGAAGTTCAACCACGATTACGGCGTGAATTTCTTTCCGCCGATCGCGCCGCTGATCCTGGGGCCGGCCGCGCGCGTGATGAGCCTGCGCGACGGCACCAAGAAAATGTCTAAGACCGATCCCTCCGATCAGAGCCGCATCAATTTGAGCGACGACGCCGACACGATCGCGCTGAAAATCCGCCGCGCCAAAACCGATCCCGACCCGCTGCCCGAGGAGCCGCGCGGGCTGGAAGGGCGGCCGGAGGCGCGCAACCTCGTCGGCATCTACGCCGCCCTCGCCGGGACCGACTACGCGGGCGTCTTGAAGGATCATGCCGGCCAGGGCTTCGGCACTTTCAAGGAGGCGCTGACTGAGCTGCTGGTCGCCAAGCTCGCGCCGATAGCGGGTGAAACCGGACGCCTGCTCGCGGATCCGGGGCAGCTCGACCGCGTTCTGCGCGCGGGTGCGGCGCGGGCGGCGGCGCTCGCCGATCCGATCGTGGCGGAGGTGCAGCGCATCGTGGGATTTCTGCCGGCAGACTAGGCGCTTCGCCCGGGATCCGTGGCCGCTGCCCGGGATTTTCGCACTTTCCACCGCCTCTGCGCCGCACTAGCCTGTAGCCTTCATTGAGAAGGCCGCGGCTTTGCGGACCACAGAATTGCGACGCATCCTGGTGGTGGAAGATCAGGCGCTGGTGGCTCAGACCATCGCCTCAGCGTTAGAGGATGATTACGAAGTTCTGCAAAGCGAAAACGCGCCGGAGGCCCTTGCGATTTTGAACGCGGGCTCGGTCGATCTCGTCTTGCTCGATTGCCTGCTGCCCGGTGGCGGCTATGCGGAGGCGATCGCCCGCTGCGACGAACTCGGCATCCCGGCAGTGCTGATGTCGGGCGATCCCGACCGGCTCGCGCACCTCGAAACGGGACCGCGCCCGTTCCTCGCCAAGCCGTTCTCCATCGACGCCTTGCTGGAAACGGTGGAAAGCCTGACCCGGCGCTAGTGTAGGGCGCATGGAGCGCAGCGGAATGCGCCGCAGCAGCTCAGGCAGCCAGCAGCCTCGTCCCATCGGCAGCGGCGATAAGCACCTCGACGATGGTGCCGGCCGGCTGCGCGGCGTGGAGGCGTACCGGAGCGAAATGCTCGCTGTGGCCCGTCTCGCCGGTTTCGGTCAGCACCTTCGCCCTGCTTCCGACTTGCGCGGCCAGGAAGCGGGCGGCGTTGCGGGCACCGGCGGCGCGTAGCCGCGCCGCGCGCTCGCGCCTCGCCGGGACCGCCACCGGCGGCATTCGCGCCGCCGGCGTGCCGGGGCGCTCGCTGAAGGGAAACACATGCAGGAAGGGGATCTCGGTCTCCTCCACGAAGCGAAGCGTTTCCTCGAACAGCAGATCGGTTTCGGTGGGAAAGCCCGCGATCAGGTCGGCGCCGAACGCGATGCCGGGGCGCAGGCTGCGGGCGCGTGCGATTACGTCCCGCGCCGCCGCGGCGGAATGGCGCCGCTTCATCCGCTTGAGGATCAGGTCGCTGCCGGCCTGCAAGGAGAGATGCAGATGCGGCATCAGCCGCGACTCCTCAGCGAGCAGCCGCCACAGCTCGGCGTCGATCGCCGCCGGGTCGAGCGACGACAGGCGCAGCCGGGCCAGATCGGGCACCAGCGCGAGCAGGCGGCGCACGAGCTGGCCAAGGGTGGGACGGCCCGGCAGATCCGCGCCGTAGCTCGCGATGTCGACCCCGGTGAGCACGAGCTCGCGGTATCCCGCTTCAACGAGCGCGCGCGCCTGCGCCACCACCGCGCCCGCGGGAACGCTGCGGTTCGGGCCGCGCCCGTAGGGGATGACGCAGAAGGTGCAGCGGTGATCGCAGCCCTGCTGCACCTGCACGAACGCGCGCGCGCGGCCGGCGAACTCGGTGACGAGATGGGCGGCCGTCGCGCGCGCTTCCATGATGTCGCTGACCGCGGCGGGCACGCCTGCGCGCCAGCTCTCCGGCCGCAGCTTCTCGAGATTGCCGAGCACGGCGCTGACGCCGTCGAGCGCGCGCCACTTCTCGGGCGCGATCTGCGCCGCGCACCCTGTGACGACAATGCGTGCGCCGGGGCGGTCGCGGGCGGCGCGGCGGACCGCCTGCCGCGCCTGCCGCTCGGCCTCCGCCGTCACCGCGCAGGTGTTGATCACCACTGTTTCGCGCAGCCCGGCCGCCTCGGCGTGGCTGCGGATCACCTCGCTTTCGTAGGTGTTGAGGCGGCAGCCGAAGGTGACGATCTCGACGCTCATGGCGGATAGTCGTCGAGATCGACCACGCCGGTGAAGGCGGTCGCCACGGGGCCGGTCATCAGCACGTGGCCCGAGGCGCGCCACGCGATCTCCAGCGCCCCGCCATCGACGATCACCGTGGCCGAGCGGCCGGTGAGGCCGCGGCGATGCGCGTTCACCACCGCCGCGCAGGCGCCCGAGCCGCAGGCGAGCGTCAGGCCGGCGCCGCGCTCCCAGACCCGCAGCCGCAGCCGGTTCGGGGCGAGCACCTGGGCGAAGCCGATATTGGCGCGTTCGGGAAAGATCGGGTCGTGTTCCAGCCTCGGGCCGAGCATCTCGACCGGCACGGCGGCGAGGTCGGGCACGAAGAAGGTGGCGTGCGGGTTGCCCAGGCTGGCCGCCGCCGGATCGGCGAGCGGGCCGAGGGCGAGATCGAGATGGAGCGTGTCGGCGGGCCGGGCGAGCGGGATGTCCTGCCAGCCGAGCCGTGCCGGCCCCATGTCCACCGTCACGCGGTCCGGCGCCAGGACCGTGCAGCGAAGATCGCCCGCAACGGTGCGGATGACGGGCTCCGTGAGCCCGGTCTCGGCGGCGATCAGGGCGGCGACGCAGCGGGTGGCATTGCCGCAGGCTGCGGCCTCGTCCCCGTCCGGGTTGCGGATCCGCATGAAGGCGGCGGCATCGCTGGCGGCTGGGGCGGGCTCGATCACGATCAACTGGTCGCAGCCGATGCCGCGCCGCCGGTCGGCGAGCGCCGCGGCGCGTGCTGGTGTCAGCGCAAGCGGCGTCTGCCGCGCGTCGAGCACGACAAAATCGTTCCCACAGCCGTGCATCTTCCTGAACGGAACCCGCATGGCGCCGCTATATAGTGCTGGGTGGCGCTGGAACAGCCGGTCATTTGCCTTGGGCCAGCCGCTTCGCTATATGCCCGCCGCTGGTCCCGGATAGCTCAGTCGGTAGAGCAAGCGGCTGTTAACCGCTGGGTCGCAGGTTCGAGTCCTGCTCCGGGAGCCAGTTCGTTCGTTCCGAAAAGATAGGCCACTCCGCTGCTCTCCCGCCGCGCCGCCGCGCGCTTGTAGCCCGGGAGACCTATCGCCGCGTCCTGCACCGAGACGCGCACGAGCGTCAGATCGGGGTTGACGAGGCCGGCGAAGGTGCTGACCGAACTTGAGACGTGAACCAGCACGTGGCAATCGGCGAGCAGGATCGCGTCCACCAGCACGTCGACGGCATCGGCGATCGAGAGTTGACCCCATTTGCGCAAATGGACCTCGAGTTCGTCGGCAGTGGTGCGTTGCACCGCGTCCTGCAAAATCAGCCGGTCGCCGTAGGTGGCCTTGAAGAGTAGGGCGGCCTCCGCGTCGTCGGTTGCAAGAAACACCTTGTAGTTCGGCCGCCCCTCCGCCTCCAGTATCGCCTCGATCGTCGCAACGAAGCGATGCAACGGCGGGACAATACCATCGCGTTGCAGGTTGGCTACCATAGGATTGCCGACCCGGCGGTGCACGCCGATCCTGAGGCAATCGGGCGGGAAGGAGTGCGAGAGCTGCCGGATGCGCTCCCGCACGAGCTGATTGTCGACCCGGAGCCATTTGGCGACCGTGGCGTGATAAGCTTGGCGATGCCGTTCCAGGGCGCGACCTCGAAGATACTCCTTGCCGGTGCCCCACAAGGTATAGTCAATCGTCGTCCCGGCGCTGTAAGCCGATCGCGGCGCGCGCCGGCCGACCGGCTGGAACAACTGCGACCAGACATCGTCGCCGACGCGCCCGTAACGGAACCCTATCTCCTCTCCGGTGAGCACCCAGTCCACATGCACCGCAGCGTCTGGCCGAACCCGGTGCAGCGTTTCGAGGACATGCAGCACATTGGCCAGCAGTCCTTCGGAGCGCAGCAACGGAACCCGCAAGGTGCGAGCGGTGCCCGCTCTCCAGCTTCCCGTGAACGCAACGCGCGCATCGAGGATCTTTCGCCCGAGCCGCTGGCGCCGGCTAAACCGGCGCTGGTGCCTGACGCTCACCCCCCCTTTTGCATTCCATTCGTGGATCTGGTCAGCGAACCATATTGGCGCACAGCGCCATGCCCGGACCGCATCACGCGCTGCCCGCAGGAGCGCGCGGCACGTGTTTCGCGGATCGAGTATGGCTTCGAGCAGCGTTTTCAGGCGCATGGACGAGGCGGCTCCGACGTCATGAAACCCGCGCCGCCCGGTATTCCCGCCGCACGATCTCCAGCAGCTCGGCGGGGGAGGTCTGGGCGGCCGGGCTCTCGAACGTCACCTGGCCGTGCTGCATCAGCATCACCCGGTCGCAAATCTCCAGCGTCTGCGCATAATTGTGGGCGATCATAGCGATGGCGATATCGCCGCGGGCCTTCAGGCGCTCGATCAGGGCGATGATCAGCGCCGCCTCGCGCGCGCCCATCGCCGCCAGCGGCTCGTCGAGCAGCAGGATGCGGGCGTTGGAGATCACGGCGCGGGCCACCGCGATCGCCTGCCGCTGACCGCCCGAGAGCGCGCCCACCTCGAGATCGACCGAGGCGACATGGATGCCGATATCGGCGAGCGCCGCCGCCGCGCGCTTTCGCATCTCGCGGTGATTGAGCAGGCGTAGCGGCCCGGGGCGCAGGAGTTCGCGGTTGAGGAACAGGTTGAGATAGATCGGCACCCCGCTGACCAGGGCGAGATCCTGATAGACGCACTCGATGCCGAACGCGCGGGCCTCGTCCACCGAAGCAAGCCGCACCGGCTGGCCGTTCACGAACACCCGGCCGGCGTCCGGCTGATGAAAGCCCGTCAGAATCTTGATGAGCGTCGATTTGCCGGCGCCGTTGTCGCCCAGGATGCCGAGCATTTCGCCGCGCGCGAGGTGCATGGAAACGCCGTCGAGTGCGGTGACGTGCCCGAACCGTTTGCTCAGGTTCTCGGCGCGCAGCGCCTCGGTTGCCGAAGTTGCGCTCATGCGGCGCCGGCTCCGCGCAGGCGCGCGAGATGGATGTTGGCGACCATCGCGATCAGAATGGCGGCGCCGATGATGATGTCGAAGGTGAAGGCGTTGATGCCTTGCAGCGTGAAGCCGTCCTGCAGCACGCCGAGCACGATGCCGCCGACCAGCCCCCCCATGATCGTGCCAGCGCCGCCGGCGATCGCCGTGCCGCCGATCACGCCCGAGGCGACGCCCAGGAACATGATGTTCGATCCGCCGGCCAGCGGGTCGGTGCTGCCGATGCGGAACGCCTCCAGGATGCCCGCGAAGCCGCCGAGCGTGCTTGTCAGGATGAAATTGCCCATGCGGATGCGGTCGATGCGGATGCCGGCTTCGGCGGCGGCGATGGGGTTGCCGCCGGTGGCGACGGTGTGCAGACCCCAGCGCGTGTGGCGCAGCACGACGTGCATCACGGCAACCACGGCGAGCGCCCACAGGAACTCGGCATAGCCCCAGCCGCCGAGCACCGCCGTCAGCAACGGCCCGCCCGGGGTGTTGGCGGGGAAGCCGCGCGAGATGGTGAGCGTGAGGCCGGTGATCAGGAACAGCATTCCGAGCGTGGTGATGAACGAGGGCACGCTGAGGCGGATCGTGATGAAGCCGATGACGAAGCCGATCCCGGCGCAGCAGGCGAGCGCGATGAACATGGCGGGGATCACCGGCACGCCGATGCTGCTGAAATGCTCCATGATGAAGGGCGCGATGGCGAAGGTCTGGCCGACCGACAGGTCGATCTCGCGTGAGATCAGCAGCATGATCTCGCCGCAGGCGATGATCACCGGTGTCGCGATGAACTGCGAGAGCGTTTGCAGATTGGCGTCGGTGAGGAAATTGGCGTTGGCGAGCTGGAAGTAGATGACGAGGGCGATCGCGACGATGATGACGCTCGCCTCCGGCCGCAGCAGGAAGGCGCGGGCGCCGCGTGCGAGGCGGCTCATCCGTGCGCGCCTTCACCCGGCGCGGCTGCCGCCCCCCCGCTTTCGCGAGCGCTGACCTCTCCCGCATAGCGGGAGAGGTGAACGTGATTGCGGCGCCAAACTGGAGGTGAGCCTCTCCGGCTTCGCGGGAAAGGCCGGCGCGCCCTGGCGCGCCGGGTGAGGGCGTGCGGCACGGCGCTATCCGGCAATGGGGCCGGTGTGCGCCACGATTTGCGGCGTGGCGCCGCTGCCCTCGTAGCGGGTCTTGGTTTCCATGTAAGGCGCGACATTGCCCTTCACGACGAACTTGAGGCCGGTGTTGATGTCCGCCGCGCCGACCAGCCCGCCCGAGGCCTTGAACACGAACATCTCCATCACCGTGTAGAAGCCTTGCAGATAGGGCTGCTGGTCGATCGCAAAATCGAGGAACCCGTCGCGGATGGCCTCCAAGGTGCGCGGCAGCAGGTCGTAGCCGCCGCCATGCACGCCCTTCGACGGCAGATCGTATTGGCGCATGATCAGGCCGATATTCATCGTGTCGCCGCCGCCCGAGCCGAACATGCCCTTCACGTCCTGGTTGCCCAGATAGTAGGCGCGGATCTTGGAGAGCGAGACATTCACCGTGGGGTCGGTCGCGATCATTGTTGCCTGGATGTTGGCTCCTGACCGCTTGATCGAGTCCATCGCCCCGTCGATGCGCGGCTGGAGGTTGAGCTGGCCGGGTGTCGCGATGAACAGCGCCACCTTTCCCGAGCCCACCAGCTTGACGATGCGATCGCCCATCATCTGGCCGGAAAGGAATAGATCCTGGCCGATATAGGCGAGACGCTGGTTATCGCTGCCGCGCGGCTTGTCGGCGTTGTAGGAGAACACCGGGATGCCGGCCTCCATCGCGCGCGCCACCGGCCGGTCGAAACCCTTGGGATCGACGATGGAAACCGCGATCGCGTCCGCCTTGGCGGCGATTGCCGCGTTCATCGCATTCACCATCTGGCTGACGTCGGAGGTCTCGGAGCCGGTCCACTGATACTCGCAGCCGAGCAGGGCGCAGGCGTCCTGAATCCCGTACTGGGTCGGCACGAAGAACGGATTGGTGGTCACGTGGTTGACGAACACGAACTTCCATTTCGGGTGCGCCGGGAAGGGGCCGGCGTCGGCGGCGCGGGCGCGGCCGGCAGCCAGCGCGAGCAATCCCGCCGCGCCCGCGGCGCTCACGCCCTGCGCCAGCGCCCGGCGCGGCAGGCGGGCGGCGATCGTGTCCGTGAGGTCGTCTGCCATTTCCCTGCTTCCTCCTCTATGCGGCGGCTACGTGCGACCGCTTTGATGCAGCGACGAAGCGGACGCAAGGGGCAAGGCGGCTTTTCTTTCCGCCCGGTCGGCGCCACATGGCGGGCGTGACAAAAGAGGGAGCATGACGGTGAGCAACGGGCATACGCACGACCATGAGGGGCCGCCGGCGCCGGGCACGGTCGATTGGCGGCTGAACGGGGTGCGGGTGATCAAGGGCGACCAGCTCGATACCAACACGCCGCAGACGCCGGGGATGAACCGGGCAGCGGCCATCAACGCGGCGCGCGTTGGCGCGCAGAAGATTTGGGCCGGCACCGTGCACATCCATCCGAACGCCAAGACCGGCGCGCATCATCACGGCGCGCTGGAGAGCGTGATCTACGTGGTGCGCGGCAAGGCGCGGATGCGCTGGGGCGAGCATTTGGAGTACGTGGCCGAGGCCGAGCCCGGCGATTTCATTTTCGTGCCGCCCTATGTACCGCACCAGGAGATCAACGCGAGCAGCGACGAAACGCTGGAATGCGTGCTCGTGCGCAGCGACAACGAGGCGGTGGTGGTGAACCTCGACATCGAGCCGGTGGAGAAGCCCGAGGCGGTGTACTGGGTCGATCCGATCCACAAGCAGCCGTAGCGGGTCAGGCCGCCGCGAACCTCTCGCGCAAGGTGGGCTTGTGCATCTTGCCGGCAGAGCCCGCCTTTCGCACCGCGTCCTCGCGATTGAGCATCAGCGCGATGCGCGCGCCGCCAGCCAGCTCGGCCGCGCGGCCAGCGAACCCGCGATCGGCGAACAGCAGGCGCGGCGTGCAATCGGCGAGGATCGCGGGCGGAACGGGATTGGCGAGGCGCCGGGTGAGGGGGACGAAAATCGCGGCGACCGGTTCGGGCCGACGTAGCGCGTTGGAAGCGATCGCGTCGCAGTTAAGGAACTGGCATCGGTTCGTCCCGTCTCAGGCGGGGATGCGGACCGGCAGGCTGCTGATGGAGCGGAGCAGGTTGGAATAGGCGCGCTGCGGGGGGCCGACCACCTCGATCATCGGCAGGCCGCGCTTGAGGATTTCTTCCCAGAGAATCGTCAGTTGCATTTCGGCGAGCCGGCTGCCGACGCAGCGGTGGATGCCCCAGCCGAACGAAAGGTGCTGGCGCGGATTGGACCTGCCGAGCAGGAACTCGTCGGCGCGCTCGAACGCTTCCTCGTCGCGGTTGCCGGAAATGTACCACATGGCGACCTTGTCGCCCTTGCGGATCGTCTTGCCGGCAAGCTCCACGTCACGCAGCGCGGTGCGCCGCATGTGGATCACCGGCGTCTGCCAGCGGATCATCTCCTGCACCGCCGAGGGCAGGAGGGCCGGGTTCTCGCGCAGCTTGCGGTACTGGTCGGGGTACTGGTTGAGCGCGATCAGCCCGCCCGATATCGTGTTGCGCGTGGTGTCGTTGCCGCCGACGATCAGCAGCATCAGGGTGCCCATCAGCTCGTTCGGGCGTGACGGCAGATCCCTCGTCGCCTCGCCATGCGCGAGCATCGAAATGAGGTCGGGCTTCGGCGGCTGCGCCGCGCGCTGCTTCCAAAGCTCGAGCAGCTCGGCCAGCGCCTGGTCGAGAATCTCGTTGCGCTTCTCGTCACTGTCGATCTCGGTGCCGGCGCGCTTGTTCACGGTGGAGACATTCGACCAGTAGGTGAGCTTGCGCCGCTCCTCGAACGGGAAGTCGAACAGGGTGGCGAGCATCTGCGTGGTCAGCTCGATCGAAACCAGGTCCACCCAGTCGAACGTCTCGCCGCGCGGCAGGCTGTCGAGGATGCGGCCCGCGCGTTCGCGGATCGTGTCGGCGAGCTTGGGCAGGCTTCTCTGGCCGAAGAATGGCGTGACCGTGCGGCGGTGGTCGGTATGGCGCGGCGGATCCATCGTGATGAAGCTCGGCCGCCGCAGGTCGGGCGGCAGGTCGCGCAGCACGATGCCGCCCATCTCGGCGGCGGAAGAGAACGCGGCGTGGTTGGTATCCACCGCCTCGATGTCGCGGTAGCGGGTGACGGACCAGTAGGAGCCGTAAATGCCGTTTTCGCACCAATGCACCGGGTCCTCCCGGCGCAGCCGGGCGAACCAGGGACGCCACGTGTCGCGCTGATAAAGACCGGGATCGCTGACGTCGATCAGCTCCAGCGGCGTTGCCTCGACATTGAGTTCGTACGCGACGGCGTGATCCCGGACGTCCATCTCAACCCTCCCGGCGGGTCGCTTTAGCTGGGAGGGTAGGCGTTCCGCTGGGCCGGCGCCAGCCGAACTTGGAAACCGGTCCGGCTTACCGGCTCAGCTCGCGGGTCATTTCGTCGATGCCGTCGGGGGTAAGGGGGTACATCCGGCCCTCCATCAGCTCGCGCGCGATCCCGATCGACTGCACATGGCCCCAGGTGCTGCGCGGGGTGGGGTTCAGCCAGGCGGCGCGGCGGAAGTGCGACAGGAGCCGGTCCAGCCAGACCCGGCCCGGCTCGTCGTTCCAATGCTCCACGCTGCCGCCCGGCATCATGATCTCGTACGGGCTCATCGCGGCGTCGCCGACCAGGATCAGCCGGTAGTCGGGGCCATAGGTCCGCAGCACCTCCCAGGTCGGCACGGTGCGCTCGTGGCGGCGGCGGTTGTCCTTCCACACCCGCTCGTAGGTGAAGTTATGAAAGTAATAGTATTCGAGATGCTTGAACTCCGAGCGGCAGGCGGAAAACAGCTCCTCGCAAACCTTGATGTGGTCGTCCATCGAGCCGCCGACATCCAGGAACAGCAGCACCTTCACCGTGTTGTGCCGCTCCGGCACCAGCTTGAGGTCGAGCATCCCGGCATTGTTGGCGGTGGAGCGGATCGTGTCCGGGATGTCGAGCTCGGTCGCCTCCCCCTGGCGGGCGAAGCGGCGCAGCCGCCGCAGCGCGACGCGGAAATTGCGAGTGCCGAGCTCGATGTCACCGTCGAGATCCTTGAACTCTCGCTTGTCCCACACCTTCACCGCGCGCCGGTGCCGGCTCTTGTCCTGGCCGATCCGCACGCCCTCGGGGTTGTAGCCGTAGGCGCCGAAGGGAGAGGTGCCTGCCGTGCCGATCCATTTCGAGCCGCCCTGGTGGCGGCCCTTCTGCTCGGCAAGGAGCTGTTTCAGCCGCTCCATCAGCGCCTCGAACCCGCCGAGCGCCTTGATCTGCGCCATTTCCTCGGGCGTTAGCAGCTTCTCGGCCATCTTGCGGAGCCATTCCTCGGGGAGCTCGCGCGCGCTCAGCCCGTCAGCGGATTCGAGGCCCTTGAAGCATTGGCCGAACACGCGGTCGAAGCGGTCGAGATGGCGCTCGTCCTTCACCAGCGTGGCGCGGGAGAGGTAGTAGAAATCATCCACGCTGTAATCGGCGATGCCGGCCTTCATCGCGCCCATCAGCGTCAGGTATTCGGTGACCGAGACCGGCAGGCCGGCTTGCTTCAGCGAGAGGAGGAAGGTGGCGAACATTCGTGCTTCCGTGATATCGAGATTTCACACGGAGAGCCACGGAGAATCCACGCAGAGACACGGAGATTTCTGCGTGTTTCTGCGCGCGTCCTCGCTGGCCCTCCGTGTGAACACTTCTTCTAAGACTGCCGTCGAGCCAGGAAAGCGATGCGCTCGAACAGATGCACATCCTGCTCGTTCTTCAGCAGAGCCCCATACAGCGGCGGAATCACCAAGTGCTTCTCGTTGCTCCGCAGCGCCTCGGCCGGCAGATCCTCCACCATCAGAAGCTTGAGCCAGTCGAGCAGCTCCGAGGTCGCCGGTTTCTTCTTCAGCCCGGGCACCTCGCGGATTTGGAAGAACACATTCAGCGCATCGCGCGCGAGGTCCTGGCGTATGTTGGGATAATGGGCCTGGACGATCTTCTCCATCGTCTCGCGGTCGGGGAAGCGAATGTAGTGGAAGAAGCAGCGGCGCAGGAAGGCGTCGGGCAGCTCCTTCTCGTTGTTCGAGGTGATGATCACCACCGGGCGATGCTTGGCGACGACCGTCTGCCGCGTCTCATAGACATAGAACTGCATCCGGTCGAGTTCGAGCAGCAGATCGTTGGGGAACTCGATATCAGCCTTGTCCACCTCGTCAATCAGCACCACCACGGGCCGCTCGGAGTCGAACGCCTCCCACAATTTGCCGCGCACGATGTAGTTCGCGATGTCGTGCACGCGCGGATCGCCGAGCTGGCCGTCGCGCAGGCGCGACACGGCGTCGTATTCGTAAAGCCCCTGCTGCGCCTTGGTGGTGGACTTGATGTGCCACTCGATCAGCGGCAGGCCGAGCGCGCGCGCGACCTCGTGCGCCAGCATGGTCTTGCCGGTGCCAGGCTCGCCCTTCACCAGTAGCGGGCGCTGCAAGGCAACCGAGGCGTTGACGGCGACCTCCAGGTCGCGCGTGGCGATATAGGTATCGGTGCTGGCGAAAGCGGGCACGAGTGTCTCCGAATTGGCTCTTCGGGCTAATGTCGCCGCCTAGGTCCTGGCACGCAAGGCGCTGGCGCTGTCGAGCGCCTCGCGCGCGGCGAAGGCGCTCAGGTTGACGATCCCCCGCGCCGTCACGCTCGGCACGAGCACATGGATGGGCTTGCTGACGCCGAGCAGGATCGGGCCGACCGGCAGCCCGTCGGCGGCCGCCTTCAGCAGGGTGAAGCCGATATTGGCGGCGTCGAGCGTCGGCATCACCAAGAGGTTCGCCGCGCCGCCCAGGCGCGAATCGGGAATGGCGCGATTGCGGATCGCCTCCACGAGCGCACTGTCGGCGTTCATCTCGCCGTCGACTTCGAGGTCGGGATCGCGCTCGCGGATCAGCGTCAGTGCGCGGCGCATTTTGCGGGCGGTGTCGGAGTCGCTCGAGCCAAAATTGGAATGCGACAGCAGCGCGATCTTGGGCGTGATGCCGAACTCCTCCACCGCCTCGGCCGCGAGGCACGTCATCTCGGCGATCTGCTCGGCGGTGGGATCAACGACCATCTGCGTGTCGCAGATGAACAGGCTGCCGGTGGGCAGGATCAGGCATTCCAGCGCATAGACGCGCGAGATACCGGGACGGCGCGGGATGACCGGCAACACATACTGCACCTGCCGGTACCAGTTGGCGAGGCCGCCGCAGATCGCCGCATCGGCCTGCCCAGTCCTGAGCAGCATCGCCGCCGCGACCGCGAGCCGGGTGGTGAGCGAGCGTGCGGCGATGTCGGTCGGCACGCCGCGGCGGCCGGCGATGCGCTGATACTCGGGCACCAGCGCCGCATAGGTCGCCGCATCCGCCTCCGGGTCGAGCACCCGCACCGCGCCGCCGAGATCGAGCCTCAGCCCCATCTCTTCCACCTTGCGGCGGATCACCGCGCCTCGTCCGAGCAGGATCGGGCGGGCGATGCCGTCGTCCACCAGCATCTGCGCCGCGCGCAGCACCCTCTCGTCCTCGCCCTCGGCATAGACGATGCGCTGCGCCTCTTTCCGCGCCGCCTCGAAAACGGGGCGCATCAGCTGGCCGGAGCGGAACACGAACCGCTCAAGCTCGCGCCTATAGGCGGCGAAATCCTCGATCCGGCGCCGCGCCACGCCGGTTTCCATCGCCGCTTTCGCCACCGCCGGCGCGACTTCCAGGATCAGGCGCGGATCGAACGGCTTGGGCAGAATGTAGTCGGGGCTGAACACCGGCGCGACGCCGCCATAGGCGGCGGCGACCACCTCGCTCGCCTCCATCCGCGTGAGCCCTGCGATCGCCTCCACCGCGGCGATCTTCATCTCCTCGTTGATCGTTGTGGCGGCAACATCCAGCGCGCCGCGGAAGATGAAGGGGAAGCAGAGGACGTTGTTGACCTGATTGGGGAAATCGCTGCGCCCGGTGGCGATGATCGCGTCCGGCCGGCGCTCGCGGGCGAGATCGGGCATGATCTCGGGTTCGGGGTTGGCGAGCGCCAGGATCAGCGGCTTGTCGGCGAGCTTCGGGAGCCATTCGGGCTTCAGCACACGCGGCGCCGAGAGCCCGAGGAAAATGTCGGCGCCGTCGAGCACCTGCTCCAGGCTCTCTGCGCGCGTGTCGCGCGCATAGCGCGCCATGTTGGGCAGCATTCCCTGCCGGTCCTTCCGCACCACGCCGTGGATGTCGGTCAGCGTCACGTGTTCGGCGCTGAGGCCCATCGAGACGAGCAGATCCACGCAGGCAAGCGCCGCCGCGCCGGCGCCCGACGTGACCAGGCGCACCTGATCGAGCGTCTTGCCCTGCAGCAGCAGCCCGTTGCGGACGGCGGCGGCGACGGTGATCGCGGTGCCGTGCTGATCGTCGTGGAACACCGGGATCGTCATGCGCCGGCGCAGCGCGGCCTCGATCGCAAAACACTCGGGCGCCTTGATGTCCTCGAGATTGATGGCACCGAACGTCGGTTCGAGCGCGGCCACCACATCGCAGAAGCGATCCGGGTCGGTCTGATCCACCTCGATGTCGAACACGTCGATGCCGGCGAATTTCTTGAACAGGACCGCCTTGCCCTCCATCACCGGCTTGCCGGCCAGCGCGCCGATATTGCCGAGCCCGAGCACGGCCGTGCCGTTGGAGACGACGCCGACCAGGTTGCCGCGCGCGGTCAGCTCGCGCGCGCTGTGCGGATCGGCCTTTATCGCCTCGCAGGCGGCGGCGACACCGGGCGAATAGGCGAGTGCGAGGTCGCGCTGGGTGGCCATGCGCTTCGTCGGCTGGATGGCGAGCTTTCCCGGCTGTGGCAGCCGGTGGTACTCAAGCGCCGCGCGGCGGAAATCCTCGTCCATCAGACGATTCTATAATCCCCGCCCGCGCCGTGCGAGAAGCAGGGGCGCGGCTCTCGTTGGGGGAGCTCGGTTCTTCGCGCAGGACGGCGAGCACCAATTCCCCGTAGCGCGTCAGCTTGGAGGCGCCGACGCCCTTGATGGCGGCGAGCTCCTCGAAGCTGCGCGGCCCGGTGGCGGTGATCGCGCGCAGCACGCTGTCGTGGAAAATCACATAGGGCGGCACCGATTGCGCCTTCGCCTGTTCGGCGCGCCAGGCACGCAGCGCCGCGAACCGCCGCGACTCCTCGGCCGATGCCGCGGAGGCGGGTTCGGCGTGGCGCCCGGGCGGGGGCCGCCGCCCGGGCCGGGCTTCGGCGCGCACGCGGAACGAAGCTTCGCCGCGCAACAGCGGGCGCGCCTTCTCGGGCACGAGGAACAGCCCGCCATGCCCTTCCACGTCGATGTCGAGCGCCCCCGCGGCGACGAGCTGGCGGATGACGCCGCGCCAGAACGCGGCCGGGCGGTCGGCGCCGATGCCGAACACGCTCAGCCCGTCATGGCGGTGGCGCAGCACGGGTTCAGTCCTTTCACCGCGCAGCACGGCGATCACATGCACCGCCCCGAAGATCTGCCCGGTGCGGTGCACGGCGGAGAGCACTTTCTGCGCTTCCACGCGCGCCTCGATGGTTTCCGGCGGGGACTCGCAGATGTCGCAATGCCCGCACGGCTGCTCCATCACCTCGTCGAAGCAAGCGAGCAGGCGCTGCGTGCGGCAGGCCGAGGTGTCGCTCAAGGCGATCATCTCCTCGAGCTTGGCGCGCATCGTGCGCTTCTGCCATTCGGGCACGGCCGAACGCGCCAGCCGGTGGCGCGCCAGCGCGATCTCCTGCCCGCCATACAGGAGCAGCGTCTCCGCTCGCTCGCCGTCGCGTCCGGCGCGGCCGATCTGCTGATAGAACGCCTCGGGGCTGTCCGGCATGTCGAGATGCACGACGAAGCGCACGTCCGGCCGGTCGATCCCCATGCCGAAGGCGATGGTGGCGCAGACGATCAGCGGCTCGCCCGAGCGGAAGCGGGCGAGCGCCGTGCGTTTCTGCTCGGGCTCCATCCCAGCATGAAAGGCGATCGCCGGCAGCCCGTTGGCGGCGATCTGCGCGGCGATGCGCTCGCTGCGCGCGCGGGTGCCGCAATAGACGATGCCGCATTCGCCGCGATGACGGGCGAGGAAAGCGAGCAGTTGCGTGGTCTCGCTCGATTTCGGCTCGGCGGCGATGTGCAGGTTGGGGCGGTGGAAGCTGGCGACGAACACCGCCGCCCGTTCCATGTTCAGCGCGGCAAGGATGTCGGGGCGGGTGCGGCGGTCGGCGGTGGCGGTGAGCGCGATGCGCGGCACCAAGGGGAAGCGTTCGGCAAGCGCGGCGAGCGCGCGATATTCGGGGCGGAACTCGTGGCCCCATTGCGAGACGCAATGCGCCTCGTCGATCGCGATCAGCGCGAGGCGGAGGCGCGCGAGCCGGTCCAGCATCCCGTTGCCGAGCAGCCGCTCAGGCGAGACGTAAAGCAGATCGAGCCCGCCCTCGACCAGCGCCCTCGTGGCCTCGTGCGCCTCGGCCGGGTCGAGTTCCGAATGCAGCGCCGCCGCAGCCACGCCGAGCTGGCGCAGCGCCGCCACCTGATCGTCCATCAGCGCGATCAGCGGCGAGATCACCACCGCCGTGCCCGGGCGGCAGAGGGCCGGCACCTGGTAACAAAGGCTCTTGCCGCCGCCGGTCGGCATCAGCACAAGCGCGTCGCCGCCGGCGATCACGTGCCGGACGACCTGCTCCTGCAGGCCGCGGAAAGCCGGAAAGCCGAAGACGCGGTGCAGCACCTCCGCGGGATCGGCGCGGAGACCGGGCGCAGTCATCCCATCCACGTCAGGGCGCGGCGATCGTGACGATGACGCGGCGTGATTCCTGCGGGGAGAGCGTATATCCGACCGAGCCGAGCCCGACCAGCTTCACCCGCTGCTCGGGCAGCCCATCCTGCGCGAGCTGGTCGGCGACGACTTGGGCGCGGAGGTCGGAGAGCAGCAGATTCGCCTTGCGGCTTCCGGTCAGGTCGGCCGCCCCGGTGACGGTGACGGTGTCGTCTGGGTGCGCGAGCGCCCATTGCGCGGCGTCATGGATCACCGCGAGCGCGGCGGAGTCGAACCCGGCCGACCATTCGCCGAAAAACACCACGAACCGCCGCGGCGGCTCGGCAGCACGCACCGGCAGGGCGGTAAGCGACAGCAACAGGAGAAGGGTAGGGGCCAGGCGCCGCATCACAGGGGGGGACTCCGCACGATTCGCAACCGATGCCGTTGGTCCCCCGCCGGGGCGTGTCGCGTCAATGCCGGCGTTACCCAAGATGCTGGAGCGCTGCGCGCAAGGGGGCGCTCGGAATCTGGATCAGCCCGCTGAACGGGGTGTTCATCTCCAGCACGATGAACTCGGCGGAGGCGATCGAGAGGCCGCATAGCACGATCAGCGCGGCGACCAGCGCATTGCGCGGCGCGACCAGCCCGAAGCTCGCGAACACCATCACCATCCACAAGGCCATGATCCCGTAGAAGGGTGCCGAGACCCTTCCCGGCGCCTCCTCGATCAGTTTCCATCGCCGTTGCAGTAGAACGTCGAAATGCGCCCGCGCCGCGGCGGCGATCTGGGTTTGCAGCGGGGTCTCCGGGCGCAGCCCCGCGAGCAGCGTGCCGATCTGTGACAGCATCCGTCCGAGCGTGGTGTTTTCGATCAGCGCATCACCCGGCGACGGCGGGGGGGCGATCGCGCCGGGAGGCGGCGTCTCGTTTGGCCAGGTGGTGGCGATGGCCGCGGCCGTGTAGGTCTTGAGGAGCTGCCGGGCCTCGTCGGTCTCCGGGCCGTACACCCGCATCAGCCGGTTGAGTTCGATGATCTGCACGGCGTAGCCGCGCATATCGTCGCTGACGCTGTCGAAATTCGCCTTCGCGGTCGTGATCAGCAGCCCAAGCGCGACTGCGGCGAACGTCACCATCATGGTCACGACCAGACGGACGAAGTCGGCGGTATCGGGGCTGCGGTGGTGCGGGCGCAAAAGCGGCTGGATGAGGATGCAGCCCCACGCCGCCCCGACCAGCAGCAAGAACAGCAGGACCGAATACAGGAGCTCCATCCGAGCCTCGGGGGCGCGACTCGCCAGCGAGGCCGATCTTACTCCCGCGGCGCGAATTTCATCGCCGCGCCGTTCATGCAGTAGCGCAGGCCGGTCGGCGGCGGACCGTCCTCGAAGACATGGCCGAGATGGCCGCCGCAGCGGGCGCAGTGGACCTCGGTGCGGGTCATGAAGAAGCTGCGGTCCTCGGAGGTTCCGATCCCGCCCGGCAGCGGATCGTAGAAGCTCGGCCAGCCGGTGCCGCTCTCGAACTTGGTGTCCGACGGATAGAGCGGGTTGCCGCAGCCGGCGCAGACGAACACGCCAGGTCGCTTCTCGGCGTTCAGCGGCGAGGTGCCGGCGCGCTCGGTGCCGTGCTGGCGCAGCACGCGGTACTGCTCGGGCGTGAGAAGCTCCCGCCATTCCGCGTCGGAATGCTGCACCGGATAGTCCTCCGCCTCCGCGGTCCCGCTCCGGCCGCCGAACAGACGCATGGATCGCCTCCTTTCCTTGCCGCACCTATATGGGGTCGGCCGCCCGGCGCGTCAGGCGGCCGCGCGTGTGGGGCCGAACAGGCCGCCGAGACGGGCCAGCACCTGCAAATGATGGTCGGCGTCGCCGAACATCTGGTCGATCATCGTCATGCGCTTGAAGTAGTGGCCGACGCTGTATTCCATCGTCATGCCGATGCCGCCGTGAAGTTGAATGGCATCCTGGCCGATATGCTTGCCGGAGCGGCCGATCTGCACCTTGGCCGCCGCGATGGCGCGGCGGCGCTCGACCGGATCGTCGCTCTCGGCTGAGACGGTGGCGAACAGCGCCATGCTGCGCGCCTGCTCGAGCGCGGTGAGCATATCGACGGCGCGGAACTGGAGCGCCTGGAAACTGCCGATCGGGCGGCCGAACTGCTGGCGGGTCTTGAGATACTCCACCGTGGTCTCGTGCATCACCGTCATCACGCCGACCGCCTCGGCGCAAAGCGCCGCGATCGCCTGATCCACGACCCGCTCGATCTCCCCCAGCGCCTTGCCCGGATCGCCCAGCACCGCCTCGGCGCGCGCCCCGCCGAGCGTCACCTCCGCGCCGCGCAACTCGTCCTGTGTCGCGAAGCCGCGGCGGCTGACGCCCGCGGCGCTCGCATCGACGAGGAACAGGCCGATGCCGTCGCGGTCGCGCTGGCCGCCGGCCGTGCGGGCGGTGACGAGCAGCTTGTCGGCGCAGTCGCCGTGCAGCACCACGCCCTTGCTGCCTTCCAGCACCCAACCGTCGCCCTGTTTCTTGGCGGTGGTCGCCACGTCGGCGAGGTTCCAGCGCGAATGGCGCTCGACATGCGCGAAGGCGAGCTTCAGCTTGCCCTGCGCGATTTGCGCGATGAGCTCGGCACGCTGCGCCGCATCGCCCAGGCGGTTCAGCAGCCCGCCGCCGAGCACGACGGTGGCGAAATAGGGTTCGAGAATCAGGCCGCGGCCGAACGCCTCCATGACGATCATGGTCTCCACCGCACCGCCGCCGAAGCCGCCCAGGCTCTCCTCGAACGGCAGGCCGAGCAGGCCGAGCTCGGCATATTGCGACCACAAGGCGGCACTCCAGCCGTTCGGCTCCCGCAGATATTTCTTGCGCTGCTCGAAGCCGTACTGGTCGGCGATCAGCCGCTCGACGCTGTCTTTGAGCAGGCGTTGTTCGTCGGTGAGATCGAAGTCCATTCTTTTCCTCGCTTTGCCGCGTCCCTCACCCCTCGCCTAACTTCTCCCCTCTCCCGGGCGGCTCTGTCGCGTTCCTCGCTTCTTTGTCCGGTGGCAGTAAGAGGTTCCTCTCCCCTCTCCCGCCTGCGGCAGAAGGGAGAGACTAGGTGAGGGCTGAGGGCATGCAGTCCCCGGTTACAAACCCAAAATCGCCTTGGCGATGATGTTGCGCTGGATCTCGTTGGAGCCGCCGTAGATCGAGACCTTGCGGTAGTTGAAATACTGCGGCCCAGCCGGGGCGGCGTAGTCCGGCCCGAACCAGGGCTCGTTCTGACCCTGCTCGGGCGGCTGGTAGGGGAACACGTAGGGGCCGACCACGTCGATCATCAGCTCGGTCAGCTTCTGCTGGATCACCGAGCCGCTGAGCTTCAGGATCGAGCTCGCCGGGTTCTGCCGGCCCTTTTCGCGCTTGCGCTCGTCGGAAATCACGCGAAGCTGCGTCATCTCCAGCGCCTTCAGCTCCACCTCGACGGCGGCCAGTTTCTCGCGGAACTTGGTATCCTCGATCACCGGGCGCTCGCCGTCGCGCTCGAGCGCGGCGAGTTCCTTGATGCGGGCGACCTTGGCTTTGGAGGCGCCGACACGCGCGATCCCGGTGCGTTCGTTGCCCAGCAGGAACTTGGCATAGTCCCAGCCCTTGTTTTCCTGGCCGACCAGGTTCTCGGCGGGAACCTCCACATTGTCGAAAAACACCTCGTTCACCTCGCGCCCGCCATCGATGGTAATGATCGGGCGCACGGTGATGCCGGGCGATTTCATATCGACCAGGATATAGGAGATGCCCTCCTGCTTCTTGGCCGCCGGGTCGGTGCGGACCAGGCAGAAAATCCAGTCGGCGTACTGGGCGAGCGTGGTCCAGATTTTCTGGCCGTTGATGACGTATTTGTCGCCCTTGCGTTCGGCGCGCGTGCGAAGGCTCGCCAGATCGGAGCCGGCGCCGGGTTCGGAGAAGCCCTGGCACCAGAAAATGTCGGCATTGGCGGTGGGCGGCAGGAACCGCTTCTTCTGCTCCTCGCTGCCGAACTGCGCGATCACCGGGCCGACCATCGTCACGTTGAACCCGATCGGCGGCGGCACATAGGCCTGCTGCATCTCGTCCTGGTAGAAATAGAGTTGGACGGGCGACCAGGGCTGGCCGCCCCACTCGACAGGCCAGTTCGGGGTCGCCCAGCCGCGCGCATTCAGGATACGCTGGCTCGTGATCATCTCCTCGCGCGTCAGATGCTCGCCGTCGCGCAGCTTGTCGCGGATCGACTGCGGGATTTCCGTGCGGAAGAACCGGCGTGCCTCGTCGCGGAACGCGAGTTCCTCGGCGGTGAAATTGAGGTCCATGGAAATCTCCTCCGGCGTCGGCCAAGCGGGGCCGTCGGGCATTTCTGCCGTTGCATGCCGATAAGTCAAACCGCCGCAAGTTCAGACTGGATCGGCGCGGCACCGCGCGCTAGCCAACACGGGTTATTGCGGGAAAAATCGGCGTGCGAGGTAGGGCACCTTGGAGGGTGGCGGCCGTCCTGGCCTTGCCGGTGGCGTTCGGGGCCGTTTCGGCCGCCGCCTCCATGACCGAGGTGCCGCTCGCCGTGCCCGCCACCTCGGTGCGGCTTACGGCCAGGGTGCTCGGCCTGTTGCCCATCCCGATCACGGTGGGCCGGTTCGCCGGCACGCTTCGCTACGACCCTGACGCGCCGGGCATCTGTTCGGTGCAATTCGTCGCCGATGTCACCAGTATGCAGACCGGCGATCCCGACCGGCAGAGGCGGCTGCTCGGCCCGGACTTCATGGACGCGGCGCGCTATCCGACGTTCGCATTCCAAGGACGGTGCAGCCAGGATGGCGGGCTATCCGGCCAGCTCGAACTGCACGGACAGGTGCGGCCGTTCGCGCTGCACATGGATCGCTTCCCGCACCGGCTCGTGGCCGAGGGTGATCTGACCCGCGCCGAATGGGGCATCACCGCCTGGCCGATCCTGGTCGGCCCGACGATCCACGTGATGATCGCGGCTTCGGTGCCGTGACCCGCCTGCCGCCCGCACTCGCGCCGCTCCGTCACACCGCCTACCGGCGGCTATGGATGGCCAACGTCGTCACCTCGCTCGGCCTGTGGCTCCAGAACACCGGCGCCGGCTGGCTGATGACCAGCCTCGCCCCGGTGCCGATCATCGTCGCGATGGTGCAGGTGGCGACCATCCTGCCGACCTTCCTGCTCGCCTTGCCCGGCGGGGCGCTCGCCGACATCGTGGACCGGCGGCGATTCCTCATCGGAACGCAGCTCTGGACCATGCTGGCCGCCGCCACGCTCGCGGCACTAACCCTTCTGCACCAGACGACCGCGGCGAGCCTGTTGCTGTTCACCTTCGCGATCGGGATCGGCGGCGCGCTGACGGCGCCCGCCTGGAGCGCGATCGTCCCCGATCTCGTGCCGCGCGGGGACCTGGTGCAGGCGATCTCGCTCGGCGGGATCGGCTTCAACCTCGCCCGCGCGGTCGGCCCGGCGCTGGCGGGCGCGCTCGTGCTGCTCGGCGGCGCCGGCCTTGCGTTCGCGATCTACGCGGTCTCGTTCGTCGCGGTGATCTGGGCGCTTTGGGTCTGGCGCGGACGGCGGCGGGACCAAGCGACGGCGCTGCCGCGCGAGCACCTGCTCTCGGCGATGCGCGCCGGCGCCCGCTTCGTGCACAGCACGCCCGCCATCCGGGCGGCAATGATCCGCTGCTTCGCCTACGCCTTTCCCGCCTCCGCGCCCTGGGCGCTGCTGCCGCTCGTGGTGCGCGCGCAGCTCCATCTCGGCCCGGGGATGTTCGGGCTGATCCTGGGCGTGATGGGAGCGGGCGGGGTGAGCGCGGGGCTCGCCCTGCCGCTGATCTCGGCGCGGCTCAGCCGCAGCGAGATCGTGTTCCTTGCCACCCTCTCCTCCTGCGCGGGCATCGCGCTCGTCGGGCTCGCCCGCCACTGGAGCGTTGCCGCGGCCGGGATGCTGCTGTTCGGCACCGGCTGGGTGACGGCGTTCTCCATGACGCAGGCCGCTGCCCAGCTCGCCTGCCCGCCCTGGGTGCGGGCGCGGGCGCTGGCGATTTACCAGCTCTCGTTCAACGGTGCGCTCGCCTCGGGTTCGCTCGCCTGGGGCTGGCTCGGTAACCGGGTGGGCCTGTCGCACGCGCTGGTCGCCGCCGCGGCGCTCGGGGTGGCGATGGCGCTGCCGGTGCGGATCTTCGGGCTGGACCGGCAGGCGGTGCGGCCGCGGGCCGAGGAACCGTTGTCCGCGCTCGAGCCTGAAGCGCCCGCGGGGGAGCTCGCCCCGGTGCTCGCGCGCGCGCGCCAGCGGGTGATGGAGCTGGTGCGCTATGAGGTGCCGCCCGGCGAGCGGAGCCGATTCCTGAGGATCATGTGCGAGGTCCGCATGGTGCGCCGCCGCAGCGGCGCGCTGAGCTGGCAACTCTACGAGGATGTCGCCCATCCCGACCGGTTTCTGGAAAGCTGGCTGCTGGCGGACTGGACCGATCATATGCGCGAGCACGCGCGCCTGTCGGCGGAGGACCAGGCGACGCTCGCAAGTGCCGCCTCGTTCTGCGTCCGCAGCCGCGATGGCGCCTCGCGCCACATCGCCATCGATCCCGCCCATGACCCGGTGGCGGCGGCGCAACAGCGCGTGATCGGCTGGCCGCCGCCGAAAGCGGCCCCATATCGAGGACGCACCGAAGAGGGGATGCCTTCATCATGATGCGGACGCACGCGACCAAGAATGATTTGCAGGCCAACGCCAAGAAGGTGTCGATCGAGCTTCTGAACGCCCGTCTCGCCGACAGTATCGACCTCGCGCTGATCACCAAGCAGGCGCATTGGAATCTCAAGGGGCCGCGCTTCATCGCCGTCCATGAGATGCTGGACGGGTTCCGCAGCCAGATCGACGCATGGACCGACACCATCGCCGAGCGGGCGGTGCAGCTCGGCGGCACCGCCATCGGCACCTCGCAGGAAGTGGCGAAGAAAACCACCACGGAGCCCTATCCGACTGACATCTACAGCATCGACGACCATTTGCGGGCGCTTATCAAGGCCTACGCGAACGTTGCCAACCGCATCCGCAAGGCGATCGACGAAGCGGCGGAGGCCGGCGATGCCGATACCGCCGACATCTTCACCGAGGCCTCGCGCGGGCTCGACAAAGCGCTCTGGTTCCTGGAGGCGCACATGCAGGAGAGCCACTGATCGCCCAAGACACGCGCACCGAAGACACCCGCACCGACCGGGGCGAGCCAATCCGCCTACGCCCGATCGGGGTGTTGCGAACCCCGTTCGTGACGATCGAGGAGTGTCCGCGCAACGGACGGCAGATCGACCCGGCGCCGCTCTGCCGGGCCTGTGTCGATCCGGCCTTCCTGCCCGGCCTCGCGCACCTCGAAGGGTTCTCTCATCTTATGCTTCTCTACTGGCTGGGCGACGGTCGCGGGTCCGAACTCGTCGTGCGGCCGAAATTCGACCCCGAGCCGCGCGGCGTGTTCGCCACCCGCTCACCGCGCCGGCCGAATCCGATCGGCCTCTCGGTGGTGGCGTTCGACGGGTTCGCCGATCCGGCAACCTTGCTGGTGCGCTACCTCGATTGCGTGGACGGCACGCCCCTGCTCGATATCAAACCATATCTGCCGAGCACCGACGCCGAACCCGCCGCCAGGATGGGCTGGCTGGCGCCGCACCGCACGCCGCGACAGGCGGGTTGAGCGGCGTTCAGGCGGGCGTTGACTTGCTTCTGGGGCTTCGTCACCTTGCCCCCAATCCAATAGGTCCGGCGCTCTATAGCAGCGCCGGCTGATCCGGGGGGCGGATGGGAAAGACGGATGGCGCCAAGGCCATGCGTGCGCGAGCGGGCGTACATGGCTGATCATGCCGTAGCGGATGACAATGTGCTGCTCGCCGTCCGCGGCGTGGTGATGCGCTTCGGCGGCGTCGTCGCTCTGGCTGGGGTCACGTTCGACGTGCCGCGCGGGCAGATCTGCGGGCTGATCGGGCCGAACGGCTCGGGCAAGACCACCTTGTTCAACTGTATCAGCGGCATCTACCGCTTCTCGGAAGGCGACATCCTGTTCGAGGGGCAGTCCTTGCGCGGCCTGCCGCGCTATCGCATGGCCCCGCTCGGCGTCGGCCGCACCTTTCAGAACGTGGCGCTGTTTCACCGCCTGTCGGTGCGCGACAACATCCTGGTGGGCGCCCATCACAACGCGCGCTCGGGCTTCGTCGAGAACGGGCTGCGCCTGGCGGTGGTGCGGCGGGAGGAGGCGGAGGCGCGCGAGAAGCTCTACGACGTTCTGCACCTGCTGGCGCTCGAGGATGTGGAGGACGTGCCGGTGGGAAGCCTGCCATTTCCCACCCAGAAACGGGTGGAGCTCGGCCGCGCGCTGATCGGGGCGCCGAAGCTGCTGCTGCTCGACGAGCCGGCCGGCGGTCTCAACCACAGCGAGGTCGATGACCTCTCCGAGCTGATTAAGCAGATCCGCGCGCACTTCCACATGACGGTGCTGGTGGTCGAGCATCACATGAGCCTCGTGATGCGAATCTCCGACAAGGTGGTGGCGCTCGAGTTCGGCCGGAAGATCGCCGACGGCACGCCCGACGAGGTGCGCCGCGAGCCCGAGGTGATCCGTGCCTATCTCGGCGAGAGCGAGGAAGACGTGAGGTATCATGCCGGCGCTGCTTGAGGCGCGGGGGCTGCACGCCGGCTACGGGCAGACGCGGGTTCTGCACGGGCTCGATTTCGAGGTGGAGGAGGGCAAGGTCACTGCCCTGCTCGGTGCCAACGGCGCGGGCAAGACGACCACGCTGCGCGCGATCTGCGGGCTCATCCGGCCGCAGGGCGAGGTGCGGCTCGCGGGCGAGCGGATCGAGCGGCTGGCGGCCGAGGAGATCGTGCGGCGCGGGGTGGGCCACGTGCCGGACGGGCGCGGCACCTTTATGGAGCTGACGGTGGAGGAGAACCTCCGTCTCGGCGCCTATGTGCGCCGCGACAAGGACAACATCCCGCGCGATTTCGAGCAGATATTCAGCTATTTCCCGCGCCTGAAGGAGCGGCTGCGCCAGCAGGCCGGCACCCTGTCGGGCGGCGAGCAGCAGATGCTCGCGATCGCGCGCGCGCTGCTCGTGCGCCCGCGCCTCCTGCTGCTCGATGAACCCTCGTTCGGGCTGGCACCGCTGATCGTGCAGGAGATTTTCCGCATCCTGCGCCGCATCCGCGCCGACGAGAACGTGAGCATGTTGCTCGTCGAACAGAATGCCTCGATCGCGCTCGATTTCGCCGATTACGCCTATCTGCTCGAGACCGGGCGCATCGCGGTGTCGGGGCCGGCGGCGGAGCTGCGGCGCGACGAGTCCGTGCGGAAATCCTATCTTGGCTACTGACGACAGAGGAGCCGCGGCGCCGTGAGCGGTTTGGCCCATCAGATTATCTCGGGGCTGGCGAGCGGCAGCATCTACGCCGCCGTCGCGCTGGCGCTGGTGATGATCTACCAGTCCACGCACCACATCAACTTTGCCCAAGGGGAGATGGCCACCCTCTCCACCTATATCTGTCTGACGCTGATCAACGCCGGCGTGCCCTATTGGGGCGCGTTCGTGGTCACGGTGATCGTTTCGTTCATCATGGGCGCGGTGGTGGAGCGAATCCTGATCCGCCCGACTTACAACGCGCCGATCCTGACCTCCGTCGGCGTGTTCATCGGCCTCTTGCTGCTCATCAACGCGATGGACGGCTGGATTTTCGACTACATCATCAAGCCGTTCCCTTCCCCCTTCGGCGGCGGGCAGCCGTTGTTCGGCGGCTATGTTTCCGCCCACGAGGTGGGCGAGACCGGCGTCACGCTCGTCGTGCTGCTGATGGTGTTCCTGTTCTTCCGCTACACCACGCTCGGGCTCGCCATGCGCGCGGCGGCGTTCAACGCCACCTCGTCCAGACTGTGCGGGGTGCGGGTGAACCGGATGCTGATGCTCGGCTGGGCGCTCGCCGCCGCGATCGGCGCGGTGGCCGGCATCATGGTGGCGCCGATCGTGTTCCTCGACCCGAACATGATGTTCGGCATCCTGACCTACGCCTTCGCCGGCGCGCTGGTGGGCGGGGTCGACAATCCATGGGGCGCGGTGGTCGGCGGCTTCATCGTCGGCGTGCTGGAAAACTTGTTCGGCGCCTACGTGGTCGGCACCGAGCTGAAGCTGACCGTCGCCCTTCTGATCATCGTCGCCGTGCTGCTGGTCAAGCCCGCGGGCTTGTTCGGACGCCCGGTGCAAAGCAGGGTCTAAGCCATGCGCGATACCGAGCTGCGGTCATCGGGGCGGGAGCGGGAAGACCGGCTGGAGCCCTGGCGCGTCATCGCGATCATCGTGGTGTTCGCCTGTTTCGTGGCGCTCGCCTTCCTCGTCAGCGGCTATCATTTGTTCCAGCTCACGATGGTCGCCTCCTATGCCTGTGCGATCCTTGGGCTCGTGCTGCTGACGGGGATCAACGGCCAGATCTCGCTCGGGCACGGCGCCTTCTACGCGGTCGGCGCCTATTCCACCGCGATCCTGATGGCGAATTACGACTGGCCCTATTGGGCCACCTTGCCGGTCGGCGCGATCGCGGCGGGCGTGATCGGATTCCTGGTCGGTTTCCCGGCGCTGCGGCTTTCCGGGCTTTATCTGGCGCTGGTGACGCTGGCGCTCGCGGTGGCGGTGCCGCAACTCCTCAAGGTGAATTCGCTGGCCGATCTCACGGGCGGAGTGCAGGGGCTGACGACGGACAAGCCGAGCGCGCCGTTTGGGCTGCCGATCAGCGACGACCAGTGGATTTATCTGTTCTCGCTCGGCATCACCGCCCTCGTGTTCCTGGTCGGCTGGAACCTGGAACGCGGGCGGATCGGGCGGGCGATGAAGGCGATCCGCGATCAGCCCCTGGCGGCGGAATCGATGGGCGTGAACATTTCCTCGGTGAAGACCCGCACCTTCGCCGTCAGCGCCGCCTTCACCGGCATCGCCGGGTGCCTGACCACCTTCGCCGTGCAGTTCGTGGCACCGGACAGCTTCAACTCCTTCATCTCGATCTGGTTCTTCGTCGGCCTCGTGGTGGGCGGCGTCAACTCGATCCTCGGCGCGATCCTCGGCGCGGCGTTCATCGAGTACGTGCCGAACATCGCCAATGACATTTCCAAGGCGGCACCCGGGGCGATCTACGGCGTGATCCTGATGGGGTTCATGTATTTGATGCCGCTCGGCGTCGCCGGCACGGCCTATCAGCTCTTGCGCCGGCTGCGCGGGGCGCGGCGCCAGAGCCTGTCGCGCGCCGCCGCCGCGCAGGTGCGCTGAACCGGCGCGGTATCCGCCGCGCCGCCAATCGCCTAGGCTGCGCCGAAACAGGAGGAGCGCGCGATGCTCGACATGAAGGGCAAGGTCGCCGTCGTGACCGGCGCGGGATCAGTGGGGCCCGGCTGGGGCAACGGCAAGGCGACCTCGGTGCTGTTGGCGCGGCAGGGTGCTTCGGTGTTTCTGGTGGACATCAACCTGGAAGCCGCCGAGGAGACCCGCCGCATCATCGAGAGCGAGTCCGGCACCGCCGCGGCGCATCGCTGCGACATGCTGATCGCCGCCGAGGTGGAGGCGATGGTCGGCGCGTGCCTCGCGCGGTTCGGCCGCATCGACGTACTCGTGAACAATGTCGGCGGCTCGGCCCCTGGCGATGCGGTGACGATGACCGAGGAGGTCTGGGACCAGCAGATCGACTTCAACCTCAAGACCGCGTTCCTCGGCTGCAAATACGTGCTGCCGGTGATGGAGCGGCAGGGCGCCGGCGCGGTGGTGAACATCAGCTCGGTTGCCGGTTTGCGCAACGACGGCGCGGGCGGGCGCACGCATGTCGCCTACAGCGCCTCGAAAGCGGCGGTGATCCAGTTCAGCCGTTCCACGGCGGGCGCGTTCGTGAAGAAGGGAATCCGGGTCAATACGGTGGTGCCGGGGCTGATGCACACGCCGCTGGTCGAGCAGCGTCTGGCGAAGACGGTCGCCGGGGGCGACGCCGCTTCGCTGATCGCCAGCCGCAATGCACGCTGCCCGATGGGGCGGATGGGCACGGCATGGGACGTGGCGAACGCCGTGCTGTTCCTCGCCTCGGAGGAAGCGAACTACATCACCGGAACCGAGATCATTGTGGATGGCGGGCTGATCCTGGCCTCGCCCTGAGAGGAGGACTCGCATGGCCGCAGGCCGATTCACGGAATTGACGCCCGAAACCATGTCGCCGGAGCAGCGGAAGGTCGCGGACTCGATCCAGTCCGGCCCGCGCGGGGCCGGGCTGCGCGGCCCGTTCAACGCGCTCTTGCGCAGCCCCGAGCTTGCCGAGCACGTGCAGAAGCTTGGCGCCTATGTGCGCTTCCACAGCTCGATCCCCGCCAAGCTGAACGAGCTTGCGATCATCATCACCGGGCGGCGCTGGACCGCGCAGTACGAATTTTACGCGCACCGGCGGCTGGCGCTGGAGGCAGGGCTCGCGCCGGCGATCGCCGATGCGGTGGCCGAGGGACGGCGGCCGCAGGGGATGAGCGCCGAGGAGAGCGAAGTGTACGATTTTGCAACCGAGCTGGTGAACAGCGGAGAGGTGAGCGATTCTACCTTCGCCAAGGTAAAGGCCCGCTTCGGCGAGCGGGGCGTGATGGATCTGGTCGGTGCGTGCGGTTACTACAGCCTGGTTTCGATGGTGCTGAATGTCGCGCAGGTTCCGCTGCCGCCCGGCGAGACGCCGCCCTTGCGGAAATTGTGAGGCATCGCCCTACGGTTCCCCCTCCCCCTGAGGGAGGGGGTCAGAGAGAGGGGGCCGGGCGGCACCGGCCGCGGCGCGTACGCCCGTGCCGGAACAGGGGGGACGCTCTCGGGAGCGGCCGGTTAAAGGATCCGCTGCGGCGGGAACGCCGGCTTGCGCTTCTCCAGGTGCGCCGCCAGCCCCTCCTTCACCTCGGGGCCGGCGAAGCCGAGGAACTCGAGCGCGAGCGAGGTGTCGAAGGTCGGGCCCATCGCGCGCAACCAGTTGTTGAGCGCGTATTTGGTCCAGCGGATCGCGCTCTGCGCGCCGGCCGCGAGCCGGGCGGCGATCTCGACCGCCTTGGCGTCGAGCTCGTGATCCTCCACCGCCAGGCTGATCAGTCCGATCCGCTCGGCCTCCGCGCCCAGCACCTGCTCGCAGAGCAGCAGGTAATATTTCGACTTCGCGAGCCCGCAGAGCAGCGGCCAGATGATCGCCGCGTGATCCCCGGCCGCGACGCCGAGCCGCGTGTGGCCGTCGATGATCCGGCAGTCCTTGGTGGCGATGGAGACGTCGGAAAGCAATCCGCAAACGAGCCCCGCGCCCACGGCGACGCCGCGCATGGCGCTCACCACCGGCTTGCCGCAGTTGATCAGGTTGTAAACGATATCTCTTGCCTCGCGCCATTGCCGCGTGCGCTCGTCGAAATTGTCGATCGCCTGGCGGATCATGCCGAAGTCACCGCCCGCCGAGAACACCCGGCCCGCGCCGGTGATGACGGCGGCGTTGACCTCCGGGTCGCGGTCGAGGTCGCGCCAGATTTCGGCGAGTTCCGCGTGCAGCACCGCATCCGCGGTGTTCATCTTCCCATTGTCCATCGTGATCCGCAGTACGCGCTCGGCCGGGCGGTCGAACCGCAGGCGCGTGTAGCGGGAATAGGGGTCGGTCATCGCGGGGGCTCCCTCGGCGGTCGGGCGGGAGCTTGCGGCCTCATGGCCGGTTGGGCAACGCGGGCCGGACCGCATCGGAGGCGAACCTGCTTATGGGATTGTCAGTAGGCAGCGGCCCGCGGGTCAGGCATCAAGCGCGCGTGAGGCTGAGCCTGAGCTTCGCGCGCTCCTGGACTGCGCGGGCCGCACTGTTTGTCGTGCTCGCAGCCGGCCCGTTCGGGAGCGCGCCGGCGCGCGCCGGCGCGGCTGTCACGAGCAGTTCCGCCATCACGATCCTCGGCACGCCCAAGCTGCCGCCCGACTTTCCCTACTTCCCCTATGTAAACCCCGAAGCGCCGAAGGGCGGCACGGTGCGGCTCGCCGACATCGGCACGTTCGACAGCTTCAACCCCTTCATCCTGCGTGGCACCTCTGTCGTCGGGCTCACCGGCTCGTGGGTGATCGTGCCGGGCGGGTCGGGCGCCGGATCGGCGATCGGGCATGTGTGGGAGAGCATGTTCGCCTCGTCCTCCGACGAGGCGGTGACGGGGTATTGCCATCTGTGCAGCAAGGTTGAGCAGCCGGCGGACCACTCCTGGGTCGCCTTCACCCTGCGGCCCGAGGCGCGGTTTTCCGACGGCGTGCAGGTGACGTCCGAGGACGTGGCCTGGACCTTCAAGACCTTGCTTGCCAAAGGCTCGCCGAGTTTCCGCATCGGCTTCGCCGGCGTGGAATCGGTCGAGACGGACGGGCCGGAGCGGGTGATCTACCACCTGAAGCCGCAGCACGATCGCAAGCTGCCGCTCCTGCTCGGCACGCTGCCGGTGCTGCCCGAGCATTTCTTCGCCGGCCGCGATTTCAGCGAGCCGCTCACCGCGGCGCCGATCGGTTCGGGGCCATACAAGGTGAGCGCGTTCGAGCTCGGCCGCTACGTCGAGTTCACACGCGACCCGAACTGGTGGGCGCGCGACCTGCCGACGGCGCGCGGCAGCAATAATTTCGACCGGGTGCGGATCGACTATTATCGTGATTCGTCCGTCGCGATGGAGGCGTTCAAGGCGGGTCAGGCCGATCTGCGCTCGGAGAACATCGCCAAGAACTGGGCGACCGCCTACGACTTCCCGGCGGTGAAGGACGGGCTGGTGAAGCGCGAGGAGGTGCGCCACCACCTGCCGACCGGCCTGCAAGGCTGGATGATGAACACGCGCCGGCCGGTGTTCCAGGATCCCCGCGTGCGACAGGCGATCGCCTGGGCGTACGATTTCGAGTGGGCGAACAAGAACCTGTTCTTCAACGCCTATACGCGCACGACCAGCTATTTCGAGAACAGCGACCTCGCCGCGACCGGGCTGCCGACCGCGGGCGAGCTGAAGCTGCTCGATCCGTTCCGCGCCGAGCTGCCGCCCGAGCTGTTCACCGAGCCCTTTCGCCTGCCCATCACCGACGGCTCCGGCCACAACCTGCCCGAGCTCAAGCGGTCCCTCGCGCTTCTGGAGCAGGCCGGATGGAAGGTGAAGGACATGAAGCTCGTCAACGCGGCGGGCGAGCAGATGCGGTTCACCATCCTGCTGAGCGATCCGACCTTCGAGCGGCTGGCCTTGCCGTACGCCCAGGATCTGAAGCGGCTCGGAATCGATGTCAGCGTGCGGACCGTCGATCCGGCGCAGTTCCAGCATTTGATGGACGACTTCGATTTCGACATGACGATGCTGGTTTTGCCCGAAAGCGTGCTGCCGGGGCCGGAGCTGTCGGTCTATTTCTCCTGCGCCGCCGCCAAGGAGCATGGCAGCGACAATTTTCCCGGCGTGTGCGATCCGGCGGTGGATGCGCTGATCGGCAAGATACTGGCGGCACCGGATCGCGCCGCGCTGGTCGATGCGGCGCGCGCGCTCGATCGGGTTTTGCTGTGGCGTTTCTATTGCGTGCCGGCCTGGGGAAGCCAGACCGACCGCATCGCCTACTGGAATCGCTTCGGCCAGCCGGGCATCCCGATCCGCGACGGGGTGGATTTCGATACCTGGTGGGTTGATGCGGCACTGGCCGCCAAGACCGACGCGGCCCGAGGCACAGGGCAGTGATCCCGCCCGCGCACTTACTCGCTTCCCCTCCCCTTGCGGGAGGGGGCTCGGGGGAGGGGTTCGCGTCGGTTCATCATACGACTGTCGTGGGCAAACGTTCGCGAGCGGTGAATCAGCCGTCCCCATGACCGCATACCTGTTCCGCCGCCTCCTGCTCGTCGTTCCGACGCTGTTCGGGATCATCGCCATCAACTTCGCCGTGGTGCAGTTCGCGCCGGGGGGGCCCGTTGAGCAGGCGATCGCCAATCTGCGCGGACAGGGGGAAAGCTCGCAGCTCTCCGGGCCGACCTCGGATGTGGGGATGCCGCAGGGCTCCTATCGTGGGGCGCGCGGGCTCGACCCGGCGGTGGTGGCGCAAATCCGCAAGATGTTCGGCTTCGACAAGCCGCCGCTCGCACGCTTCCTCGACATGGTGGGCGGCTATCTGCGCTTCGACTTCGGCAAGAGCCTGTTCCGGGGCCAGCCGGTGCTGCACCTGATCGCCGAACGGCTGCCGGTGTCGATCTCGCTCGGCCTGTGGTCCACGCTGCTGATCTACCTCATCTCCATCCCGCTCGGCATCCGCAAGGCGGTGCGCGACGGCTCGCGCTTCGATGTTGCGACCAGCGCGCTGGTGCTCGCGGGCTACGCCGTGCCGAGCTTCCTGCTCGCGATCCTGCTGGTCGTGCTGTTCGCGGGCGGGAGCTATCTGCACCTGTTTCCGCTGCGCGGGCTGATGAGCGACGGCGCGGGGGCCTGGGCGTGGCCCGCGCGGGCGGCCGATTATGCCTGGCACATGGTGCTGCCCACCGCGGCGATCGTCGCCGGGGGCTTTGCCAGCCTGACGATCCTGACCAAGAACTCCTTCCTCGAGGAAATCCGCAAGCAATACGTGGTGACGGCGCTGGCGAAGGGGGCGACGGAGCGGCGCGTTCTCTACGGACATGTGTTCCGCAACGCGATGCTGCTGATCGTCGCCGGCTTTCCGCAAGCGTTCATTGGCATCCTGTTCACAAGTCAGCTTCTGATCGAGATCGTCTTTTCGCTCGACGGGCTCGGGCTGCTCGGCTTCCAAGCCGCGGTGCAGCGCGACTATCCGGTGATGTTCGGCACGCTCTATATCTTTACGCTGCTCGCGCTCTTGATGCAGATCGTCGGCGACCTGCTTTACACCGTGGTCGATCCGCGCATCGACTTCGAGGCGCGGCGATGACGCTTTCGCCCGTCACGCGCCGGAGGCTTGCGATCTTCCGCGCGCACCGGCGCGGCTATGTGAGCTTCTGGGTGTTCCTGGTGCTGTTTGGCATCAGCCTGGTCGCGGAATTCATCGCCAACGACCGCCCGTTGCTGGTGAACTATGCGGGCCATCTCTATTCACCGGTTATCAGCCCGGTGCCCGGCGATACGTTCGGTCCCGATTTCATGCCGACCGAGGCGGATTTCACCGACCCCGAGTTGCAGAAGGCGATCCGCGCGCACGGTTGGATGATCTGGCCGGCGATCCCCTACAGCTACGATACCGTGGTCACGGACATAAACCGGCCCTCGCCCGCGCCGCCGAGCTGGCACAATCTGCTCGGCACCGACGATCACGGGCGCGACGTTCTGGCTCGCGTGATCTACGGGTTCCGCGTCTCGGTGATTTTCGGCTTCGCGCTGACTATTCTTTCGTCCGCCGTCGGCATCGCCGCCGGCGCGATCCAGGGCTATCGCGGCGGGCTGACCGACCTGTTGTTCCAGCGGTTCATCGAGATCTGGAACGGGATGCCGCAACTCTACCTGCTAATCATCCTGGGCAGCATCATCACGCCGGGATTCACCGTGCTGCTGGCGTTTCTGCTGCTGTTTTCCTGGATGCATCTGACCGGCGTCGTGCGCGCGGAGTTCCTGCGCGGGCGGACGCTCGAATATGTCCGCGCGGCACGCGCGCTCGGCGTTTCGGACACGGCCGTGATGGCGCGGCACATCCTGCCCAACGCGCTGATAGCGACGATGAGCTACATGCCGTTCATCCTGTCGGGCTCGGTGACGGCGCTGGCCGCGCTCGATTTCCTCGGCTTCGGGCTGCCGCCCGGATCACCCTCGCTCGGGGAACTCGTTTCGCAAGGCAAGAACAATCTGCAGGCGCCCTGGCTCGGCCTCACCGCCTTCGTGGTGCTCGGCGGCTTGCTCATCCTGCTGATTTTCGTCGGCGAGGCGGTGCGCGACGCCTTCGACCCGCGCAAGCAGCCCGCATGAGCCTGCTCCGCGTCGAGGATCTGTCCGTCGCCTTCGGCGAGAAGCGGGTGGTAAGCGGCGCCTCGTTTTCGCTCGATCGCGGCGAGACGCTGGCGCTGGTGGGCGAATCGGGCTCGGGCAAGTCGCTGACGGCGCTTTCGATCCTGCAGCTCCTGCCGCCGGGCGGCACGAACCCGACGGGGCGGATCGTGCTCAACGGCGAGCGGATGATCGGCGCCCGCGCGGGCGTGCTGCGCCGCGCGCGCGGTGACCTCGCCGGGATGATCTTTCAGGAGCCGATGACCAGCCTCAACCCGCTGCATCGCGTCGGTCAGCAGGTGGCAGAGGCGATCACGCTGCACCGGCCGCTGTCCGGGGCCAAGTTGCGGCGGCGGGTGCTGGAGGTTCTGGAGCAGGCAGGCTTCGCCGATGCCGAGCACCGGCTGGGGGCCTTTCCGCACCAGCTTTCCGGCGGGCAGCGCCAGCGGGTGATGATCGCGATGGCGCTGGCGAATGATCCCTCGCTGTTGATTGCCGACGAGCCGACCACGGCGCTCGACGTGACCGTGCAGGCGCAGATTTTGGAGCTGCTGGCGCGGCTGAAGTCGGAGCGGGGCCTGGCGCTGCTGCTGATCACGCATGATCTGGCGATCGTGCGCCGTTACGCCGACCGCGTGTGCGTGATGCAGGAGGGCGCGATCGTCGAGGCGGGCACGGTGCGGGAGGTGTTCGCGGCACCCCGGCATCCCTACACGATCCGCCTCCTCGGCACGCAGCCGGCCGGGCGGCCGCCCCCCGTCTCCCTCGGCGCGCCGGTGGTGCTGGAAGTGCGGAACCTCGACGTCGTGTTCGACATCAGGCGCGGGGTGCTGCGCCGGCGTGCCGGCGTGGTGCGGGCGGTGCAGGACGTGAGCCTGGTCGTGCGGGCGGGCGAGACGGTGGGGCTGGTCGGCGAATCGGGCTCCGGCAAGAGCACGATCGGCGCGGCGGCGCTGCGGCTTTTGCCGGCGCGCGGGCGGGTGGTGTTCGCCGGACAGGATCTCGCCACGCTGGATCGCGGAACGCTGCGGCGGCTGCGGGCCTGGATGCAGATCGTGTTTCAGGACCCGTACGGCAGCCTGTCGCCGCGCATGAGTGTGGGCGACATCGTGGCCGAGGGCTTGCGGGTGCACGAGCCGCGCCTGTCGCGGGCCGAGCGCGCGGCGCGCGTCGCCACTGCGCTGGAGGAGGTCGGGCTGCCGGCCGACGCGGCGGAACGTTATCCGCACGAGTTCAGCGGCGGCCAGCGACAGCGCATCTCGATCGCGCGGGCAATGATCCTCAATCCGAGCCTCATCGTGCTGGATGAGCCGACGAGCGCGCTCGACGTGACGGTGCAGGCGCAGATCGTGGAGCTGTTGCGCCGGCTGCAGGCGGCTCATGGGCTCGCCTATCTGTTCATCAGCCACGATCTGCGCGTGGTGCGGGCGCTCGCGCACCGGATCGTGGTGCTGCGGCGCGGGCGGATCGTGGAGGAGGGACCGGCAGAGGCGGTGCTGAACAATCCGCGCGAGCCCTATACCCAGGCTCTGCTCACTGCCGCGCTCGAGCTGCACAGCTCGGCCGACGCGGCTGCCGAGGTGGAGGCGGCCTGAAACGCGGTCAGAACGTGCCGGCGAGCAGGAGGCCGAAGGCCCAGATCAGGCAGCCGACGAGGAAGCCGCACAGGATGCCCTCGGCCGCGCCCCGGTCATCGGCGTCGAGCGCGCCGCGAATCTCGATCAGGTCGGCCAAATCGACTTCGTCGCCCATGGCGATCAGAGGTTTCGCGTTCGGGTAACGAGTCTGCAATGAGCGGATCGTGGCGGTCAAGGGATCGTGATCGCGTGGCGACTTGCAAACCCGATTCGGTGCTGAACGAAAATGAGTGATCCTAAGCCGGGAGGGTGGAGGAGCGCGCCGCGGCAGCCCGGGCCTGCGCCCGGCGTGCGGCGCGCACGGTGAACAACACCGCGCTGGCCAATACGGCGAGGTTGACCGCGACGGGCAGCGCCAGCGGCACCGCCGGCACGAGCAACGCGGCCAGGCTCACCGATCCCTGCACGATGAAGGCCAGCGCCCAGACCCCGGTGATGCGGCGGTTCACGGCGATGAACCCCGGATGCGACCAGACCGCCTGCGGCGTCTGCTCGCGCGCATACTGGATAGTGAACGGCACGCCAACCAGGATGGAGCCGACGGCGATGGCGGCGAGCCCCCATTCCACGACCATGCGGGCCGCTAAAAGCGGCGTCGCCGGAGCGACGAATCCGACATAAGCGGCCAGCAGCGCGAACATGGCCGCACTCGCCAGCTCGAGCAGTTTCGGGCGTTCGCCCCGGCGCAACCCCTGTAACACGACCACGCAGGCGGCGGCGGTGGAAACCCAGAGCGAGGCGGCGGTGCTGACGCGGCCCGCCAGGACTGCGAAGACGATGAAGGGCAGGAAGCCGCGGATCAGGCCGAGCATGGAAGATCCTCCGAAGCGACGAAGTTGCCGTGGAAACCGAACGGAACGCGGTGCGAGAGCTGCACCGTGGCGAGGGGGCGGGCGGCAATGTCGGCAGTGTCGAGCACGATCAGGTCGCTGCGCCGCTCCGCTCCGCGCCAGACGACCGCGAGCAGCCAGCCGTCGCCTTCCGCCGCATCCGGCGCGCGCGGCACGAACACGGGCTCGCTTACCGCGTCGCCCGGCGGCAGGGAATGCAGCGCCCGGGCGCCGGAGCGGAAATCATACCAGGCGATCGCGTCGAACTCGCCGTCGGGCGCGGAGCGCGCGGCCATCGCGCCGTATCGGTTTGCAAGCCCCGCGCGCCGATCGTCGATGCGGGGAAACTCGCCGTCGAGATCATCGAGCGGGATGGACTTGAAGGCGTCGGTGCCAACGTCCGGGCGGATCGTCCAGCGCGTGAGGCGCGCGGGTGTCGCGTGCGGGGCGCCGCCGTCGGCACGGGGAAACAGCGGCGGCTCCTGATATTGCAGCACGTCGGCGAGGATGGAGCCGTCCGCGTCCCAGGCGTTCATGATGTGGAATACGTAGCAAGCTTCGGCGCGGAACCAGCGCAGCGAGGCGATGCCCTGGTCGCGGCGGATCACGCCCACATAGGCGCCGAGCGCGGGCTCCCACGCGAAGGGCGCGCCGCCCGCCATGGCGCGCTTCATGCTGCCGCTGAGCGGCAGGACCGGGAACACGACGTGCCGCGCGGTGACAGCGAAGTCGTGCACCATGCTGCAATAGGGTGCCTCGAATCGCTCGAAGCGGGTGAGGCGGCCGGCGCGGTCGATCGTGCCATAGCTCATCGCCGCGCTCAGTGGGCCGCTCGCCGAATAGCCGAAGAACACCATCTCGCCGGTTTCGGGGTCGGTTTTCGGATGCGCGGTGAAGGGGCCGGACAGCGCGCCGCCGAAACGCTCCTGCCCCAGCGTCGCGAGAGTGCTTGGATCGAGCGCGATCGGCGGATGCGCCTCCTCGAGCGCCAGCAGCCGGCCAGCGTGCCAGACGATGTTCGTGTTGGCGACGCCGCCCTCGTCGGGCGACCAGTCGCCCGGGCCTGGGCCGCCGGCTGCTCCCTCGGCGACAAACTTCGGCGTGCGGACCCAGCGGTTGCGGTAGCGCGCCCGCCCGTCCTCGAGCATGAAGGCATGGATCATCCCGTCGCCGAGGAACCAGTGATGCCGGGCGGGGTCGGCCGGCATGAACTGGGGGTTGGGACCGTTGCGAAACAGCGTGCCCCGCAGCCCGTGCGGCAACTCGCCCAGCACCGGCAGATGCGGCGCGTCGGCCTCCATGAAGATCGGGGCGTAGTTTCCGCTGAGGAACGGCGGCAGTTCGTCCGGCATGGGCCACCATAAATCTTGACGATGGAAAGATTCGTAGCCGGGCGCCTTCCGCCCTGTCAAGCGGAATCTGTCCAGTATAAACATCCCGGCATGGACGGCACCCGGAAGGCGGCACCCGCGCGCGTCGCGCGCTATCATCACGGCGATCTTCGCAATGCCCTGCTTGCCGCCGCCGAGGCGATCTTGGAGCGGGAGGGGCTCAACGGCTTGACCTTACGGGCGGTGGCGCGGGCGGGGGGCGTTTCCCATGCCGCCCCGGCGCACCATTTCGGCGACCTCACCGGGCTCTTGAGCGAGCTGGCGGCGGCCGGCTTCCGCCGGCTCGGGGTGTGGTTTCAGGAGGCGCTCGCGTCGGCCGGCCCGGAGCGTCCCGACCGGCTGGAGGCGATCGGGCGGGCCTATGTGCGGTTTGCCCGCGCGCATGCGGGATTGTTCCTGCTGATGTTCCGCAGCGAGCGGCTGGACATGGCGCGGCCGGCGCTTGCCGAGGCCGTGGGGGCGGCCGCGCGGGCGCTGCGCGAGGCCGCTTCGCTTCCCGGCGGGAACCGAACGGCAAATCCCGGCCCCGACCAGGCCGTGCGTGCCGTTGCGGCGTGGTCTTTGGTGCATGGGTTCGCCATGCTGCTGATCGACGGGCGGTTGCACGGCGTGCTGAGCGGGATTGAGGCACAGGATCCGGCGGAGGCGCTGCTCGATTCAGTGCTCCGGGTCACGCGGATCGACGCCGGGGCGGGCTGAGGCGCCGCGCCTTTTGCCCGGCACGGCCCGACCCCATATCGGCGCTGCCATTACGGACGGGCAAGTTCCCATGCGTCGCACTTCGAGGCTGCTGGCCGGCGTCGCCGTGCTGGCCCTGATCATTCAGCCGGGACTCGCGCTGGCGCGCGCCGGCGGTGGGGCGAGCATGGGAAGCCGGGGCAGCTACACTTTCTCGGCGCCGCCCAGCACGCGCACCGCGCCCTATGCGGCGCCGATCGACCGCAGCCTGACGCAGCGGCCGTCCAGTCCTGACTATGCGAGCCCCGGCTACGGCACCCCGGCCTATGGCTACCGCTCGGCATTCGGCTCGGGCTTCCTGGGCGGGCTGCTGGGCGTGGGCCTCGGCAGCCTGTTGTTCGGCCATGCGTTCGGCGGCGGGTTCGGGCTGATCTGGTTCGTGATCCGCCTGCTGATCCTGTTCTGGATCGTACGCTGGATTTGGCGGCTGGTCTCCGGCGGGCGGGGGCGGGGGTTTGCTTTCGCCGGCATGGGCAATCCGATGAACCGCCCGGCCGGCCCCGGCTACGCGCCGCGTCCGGCACCGGGCGGCTACGCGCCGCCGCCGGTGGCCATCGGCCCCGATGACTACCGCGCGTTTGAGCAGATCCTCTACGCGGTGCAGGACGCCTGGAGCCGGAGCGACCTTGCCGCCCTGTCGCGGCTGGCGACGCCGGAGATGGTTTCATATTTCTCCGAGCAGCTTGCGGACTATGCCAGTCGCGGCGAGCGCAACATGGTGAGCGAGGTGCGGCTGGAGCAGGGCGATCTCGCCCAGGCCTGGGCCGAGGGCGCGCGGGAATACGCCACGGTGGCGATGCGCTTCAGCATGATCGACGTCACGCGCGACGCAGAGGGCCGGGTGGTCGACGGCAGCCCGACCGAGCACGTGACCGCGACCGAGCTTTGGACCTTCCTGCGCAGCCGTGGTGGCAGGTGGATCCTGTCGGCCATCCAGCAGGCGCGCTGAGCCGCTTCGGCCGGCGGCGCGCCCGGTGCTATCCTCCGCACCGTTGCCGAGGGAGAACCGCGCCGCATGAGGGAGATCCGCGCCTCTGCCTGTCCGCATGATTGCCCCTCCACCTGCGCGCTGGAGGTGGAGGTCTTGCACGGGCGTCGCATCGGCAAGGTGCGCGGCGCGGCGGCGAACAGCTACACGGCCGGGGTGATCTGCGGGAAGGTGGCGCGCTACGCCGAGCGCATCCACCATCCCGACCGGCTGACCCATCCCTTGCTCCGCAGCGGGCCGAAGGGATCGGGGCAGTTCCGCCGCATCGGCTGGGACGAGGCAATGCAGCGTCTCGCCGGGGCGCTGTCGGAAACCGCCGCCCGGCACGGGGCGGAGGCGGTCTGGCCCTTCTATTTCGCCGGCACGATGGGGCTGGTGCAGCGCGACGGCATCAACCGGCTGCGCCACGTGATGAAATACTCCCGCCAGAAACTGACGATCTGCACCTCGATCGCCGAGGCGGGCTGGTTCGCGGGTGTCGGCGCCTATCGCGGGCCCGACACGCGGGAGATGGCGGTCTCCGACCTGATCGTGATCTGGGGCACCAATGCCGCGCACACGCAGGTCAACGTGATGACTCACGTGGCGCGGGCGCGGAAGGAGCGCGGGGCCAAGCTGGTCGTGGTCGATCCCTACCGGAACGCGACCGCCCAGGTGGCGGACCTGCACCTGATGCTGCGCCCGGGCACCGACGGCGCGCTCGCCTGCGCCGTGATGCACGTGCTGTTCCGCGACGGCTACGCCGACCGCGACTACATGGCGCGCTTCGCCGATTGTCCGGACGAGCTGGAACGCCACCTCGCGTCGCGCGGGCCGGAGTGGGCGGCGGCCATCACCGGGCTTTCGGCGGACGAGATCGAGCGGTTCGCCGCGCTCTATGGGCGGACCAAGCGCAGCTATATCCGCGTCGGCTACGGCTTTTCCCGCTCGCGCAACGGGGCGGCGAATTTGCACGCGGTGACGTGCCTGCCGACCGTCACCGGCGCCTGGCAATACGAGGGCGGCGGGGCGCTGTGGAGCCACCGCGGCATGTACCACTGGGACAAGACGCTGATCGAGGGGCTCGATGCGCGCGATCTCCGCGTGCGCGAGCTCGACATGAGCCGCATCGGCAGCGTGCTGACCGGGGACCGCACGGAGCTCGGCGACGGGCCGCCGGTGCACGCGCTATTCATCCAGAACCAGAACCCGGTGACGGTCTGTCCCGACAGCAACCGCGTGCGGCGCGGCTTCGCGCGCGAGGACCTGTTCGTCTGCGTGCACGAGCAGTTCATGACGGAAACCGCGCGCTGGGCCGATCTCGTGCTGCCCGCCACCATGTTCCTGGAACATGACGATCTCTATCAAGCGGGCGGGCACAGCCATATCCAGATCGGCCCCAAGCTGATCGACCCGCCGGGCGAGTGCCGTTCGAACCACGACGTGCTGTGCGATTTGGCGCACCGGCTCGGCGCAAAGCACCCGGGGTTCGAGATGACGGCTTGGGAAGTGATCGACGCCACGCTGCGCGCCTCCGGCTGGCCGGACGCCGCGACGGTGCTGCGCGAACGCTGGGTGGACGCGCAGCTTCCGTTCGCCGAGGCGCACATGCTGAACGGATTTCCCCAGCCGGGCGGGCGGTTCCGCTTCGCGCCCGACTGGAAACGGCTCGGCCCGTTCCATGCGGTGATGCCGCGCCTGCCCGATCATCTCGCGATTATCGAGCAAACGACCGGCACCTGCCCGTTCCGGCTGGTCACCGCCCCGGCGCGGCGGTTCCTGAACACGAGCTTCACCGAGATGAAGAGCTCGCGCCGCCACGAGGGCAGGCCGACCGTCCTGATCCATCCCGACGACGCGGCGCGGTTCGGGATCGGCGAGGGGGCGAAGGTGCGTCTCGGCAACGCGCGGGGCGAGGTGATCGTGCATGCGCGCCTGTTCGACGGCGTGCAGCCGGGGGTGATCGTGGTGGAGAGCGTGTGGCCGAGCGAGTGCTACGAGGGCGGCATCGGCATCAACGCGCTGACCAGCGACGATCCGGCGCCGCCTTTCGGCGGCGCGGTGTATCACGACAGCGCGGTGTGGCTGCGCGCCGAGGCGGCGGCGCTGCCGGTGGCGGCGGAGTAATTCCCGTGCTCGCCCTCACCCGGCCCCGCTGGCGCGGGGCCGGCCTCTGCGGCAAGACAGCAGAGCTGTAGGCCGGCGCGGGGAGCGCGCCGGGTGAGGGCGCGGCTCAGCCCAAATGCTTGCGGAAGAACGCGAGCGTCCGCTGCTGCGCCAGATCGTAGTCCTTCTGGCTGAAACTGCCGCGCTCGTTGCAGCCGAAGCCGTGGCCGGCGCCGGGATAGACGTAGATCTCCGCCTGCGGCTGCGCCGCGCGGATCGCGTCCACGTCCTGCATCGGGATCGACTGGTCGGTTTCGCCGAAATGCATCTGCACCGGGCAGTTCGGCCGCTCGTCCTTGGTGCCGGCGATGCCGCCGCCGTACCAGCAGGAGGCGGCCGCGAAGGAGCGGCTGCGCGTCGCCCCCCACCAGGCCACCGTGCCGCCGAAACAGTAGCCGACGATGCCGAGCTTCTTGCCGGCAAGGTGCTTCGCCGCCGCCTCCACGTCGGCCATGATCTGCGCGTCGGTGAGCCGCATCCGGTATGCGCGGCCCTTGTCGATGTCGGCCTGGGCGTAGCCGAGCTCCACGCCCTTCTCGACGCGGTCATAGAGCGCAGGCGCGCAGACCGCGTATCCCTGGGCGGCGAATCGGTCCGCCATGTCGCGGATGTGGTGGTTGACGCCGAAAATCTCCTGGATCACGACGATGCCCTTGGTGGCGTTCGCCGGCCCGGCGACGTAAGCGCCGAGCGTGTGGCCGTCGCTTGCCTTCAGGCTGATCGTGCTGCCCATGGCTCCCTCCGTTCGGATGCTGGCGCGATGGAACGGAAGGGGCGGCGGGCGGTCAAGCAGTCAGGGCTGCAGGCCACTGGCCTTGCGCCCGGCCGGATTGCTAGACTGGGAGGGCGATTCGCGCGTTAGGATGTCACCCAGATGAAGCTGAAGGCGGACCGCGCCTCACTGCTCAAGGCCCTCGCCCACGTCCAAAGCGTGGTCGAGCGGCGCAACACGATCCCGATCCTTGGCAACGTGATGATCAGCGTCCGCGACGGGATGCTGAGCCTGACCGCGACCGACATGGAGATCGCCGTCGTCGAGCAGGTGCCGGCGACCGCCGTGCAGGAGGGCGCCTGCACCGCGCCGGCGGCGACCCTCTACGAGATCGTGCGGAAGCTGCCCGACAACGCCGAGGTGGAGCTCGAGCACAGCGGCGGCGACGCGCAGCTTTCTCTCCGGGCCGGCCGCTACAGCACCAAGCTCGTCGTGCTGCCGGTCGAGGATTTCCCGCAGATGACGGCGAGCGGGCTGTCGCACCATTTTGGCTTGTCGGCGGCGCAGCTCCGCGGCCTGATCGACCGCACGCGGTTCGCCATCAGTACCGAGGAGACGCGCTACTATCTGAACGGCATTTTCCTGCACGCCGCCGAGAGCGACGGCACGCGCGTCCTGCGCGCGGTGGCGACCGACGGGCATCGCCTCGCGCGCGTGGAAGTTCCGCTGCCGGAGGGCGCGGCGGCGATGCCGGGCGTGATCGTGCCGCGCAAGACGGTGAATGAGCTTCGCAAGCTGCTCGACGAGATGAGCGGCAATGTGGAGGTGGGTCTCTCCGACACCCGCATCCAGTTCGACCTCGATAGCGTGCGCCTGACCAGCAAGCTGATCGACGGCACCTTCCCCGAATATGAACGGGTTATCCCGCGCGGCAACGACAAGGTGCTGCGCGTCGACAAGAAGGATTTCTCGGACGCGGTGGCGCGCGTGGCGGCGATTTCGGCCGAGAAGCAGCGCCCGGTGAAGCTGTCGCTGACGCGCGATCATCTGACGCTCTCCGCCTCCAGCCCCGAGCACGGCGTGGCGAGCGAGGATCTGAACTCTGATCACGTGAATTACGATGCTTCGCCGCTCGAGATCGGCTTTCAGGCGCGCTACCTGAACGACATCACCGACCAGATCGACGCGCGGGTGGAGTTTCGGTTCGCCGACGGCTCCGCGCCCACGGTGGTGCGCGACGACGCCGACGAAAGCGCGCTGTTCGTGCTCATGCCGATGCGGGTTTAGGCGCCGTCGGGCCGCGCGCGGGTCGCCGAAGGAGAGGCAAAGAGTTGGCAGTGCCGTACGCGGTCGGGCTGGTGCTCGACCATTATCCGCGATTCACGCCGGCGCAGGTGCGCGCGCGGCTGCGCTATTCCACCTTCGTCGATCCGAAGCGCCGCTACCTCTATTTCGAGGTTCCCAAGGCGGCCTGCACGAGCATGAAATACCTGCTGCGTCATTTGCAGGGCGATCCGCCGCTGCGTACGGCGTTCGTGTCCGGGATGCCCCTGACGCGGCGGGACATGTTCATCCATGTGCGCGAGAACGTGCGGCTGCCGAGCCTGACCGACCTGCCGGACACCGCGCAGAAGGAGGTCCTGACGGCGCCTGACTTCCTGCGCATGACGATCGTGCGGAACCCGTATGCGCGGATCGGGTCGGCCTGGGCGAACAAGGTCGCGCTCTGCGAGCCGTCCTTCGAGATCGCCGGCGCGGGCGGCAATCCGATCGACCCGAACGGACCTTCGTTCGCCGATTTTGTGGCGTTCCTGCGGACCGAACAACTCGATGTCGCCAACCCGCATTGGTCGTGGCAGACCACCCATATCTTCGCGCGTGCCTTCGACTTCAATCTGGTGGGCAAGGTGGAGGCGCTGAGCGAGTGCCTCGAACGCTTCGCGCGACACCTCGGCCTCGAGGCGGTGCCGGTGCTGCCGGCGCGGAACGAGACGACTTTCGTGCGCGCCGCCTACGATCCGGGGCTTGCCGAGACGGTGTACGAACTTTACCGCCCGGATTTCGAGCTGTTCGGCTATGCGCGCGACAGTTGGCCGAGCGCCGCCGCACCGGCGCTCGATCCGCTGGTCGCCAAGGCGCTCGCCGAGGTCATCGAACGCAACCGGGTGATCGGCGACCTCTATGCGGCGCTCGACCGCGCGCGGGCGCGGCTGGAGGTCGCGGAACGGCTCGGGCTTGCGGCGATCACCGATCGCCTTGCGGCGTTGTATCGCGGCGCGAGGGCGCTCCGCCGGAACCGGGCGCCGCTGGCGTAGTCCGCTCAACCCCGCGCGGCGGGCCGATCCGGCTCAGACCTCCAGCCACTCGCGGCGGATCGCCGCATCGGCGCGCAGCGCCTCGGGCGTGCCTTCGAAGACGATGCGGCCGTGACCCATGACATAGAGGCGGGCGGAAATCCGCAGGGCAATGGTGAGCTTCTGCTCGACGAGCAGGATCGCCACGCCGCGGCGGGCGATTTCCGACAGCAACGTTGCCACCTGATCGACGAGTTTGGGGGCGAGGCCCTCGGTCGGTTCGTCGATCAGCACGAGGTCGGGATCGCCCATCAGCGTGCGGCACATGGTCAGCATCTGCTGCTCGCCGCCCGATAGCACGCCCGCGTGATTGTGCTGGCGTTCTTCCAGATTGGGGAACAGGCGGAACACGTCCTCGAAGGTCCAGCGGCCGAAGCGGCCGGCGCGCTTGAGGCCGAGCGCGAGGTTCTGGCGGACCGTGAGCGTGGGGAAGATTTGCCGGTCCTCGGGCACGTAGCCGATGCCCTTGCGGGCGATCACGTTCGGCTTGCACCCGTCCACGCGCTGGCCGCGCCAAGTGATGGCGCCGACCGGCGGCACCAGCCCCATGATCGCCTTGCAGGTGGTGGAGCGCCCGACGCCGTTGCGCCCGAGCAGGCTGACGATCTCGCCCTCGCCGACACGGAGCGAAACGCCGTGCAGGATGTGGCTTTTGCCGTAAAAGGCATGGAGGTCGGTGACGTCGAGGCTCATGCGTCGAGCGCCCCGAGATAGGCTTCTTGCACGGCGCGGTTGGCGCGGATTTCCGCCGGCGGCCCGGAGGCGATGATGCGGCCATAGACCAGCACGGTGATCGTGTCCGCGAGGCCGAACACGACCTGCATGTCGTGCTCGACCATGAGCAGCGTCTTGCCCTCGGTGACACGCCGGATCAGCGCGATCGCGTATTCGGTTTCGCTGTTGCTCATCCCGGCGGTCGGCTCGTCGAGCAGGATCGCGCTGGCGCCGCCTGCGACCGTCATGCCGATCTCGAGCGCGCGCTGCTCGGCGTAGGAGAGAAGGCCCGCCGGCACGTCGCGCCGCTCGGCGAGGTTGAGTTCTTCGAGCACGTGCTCGGTTTCCTCGTTGAGCGTGCGCTCGTGCGCAAGCGCGCGCCAAAAAGCGTAGCGGTACCCGCGGCTCCACAGGAGCGCGCAGCGGATGTTCTCGAACACGCTCATGCGGTGGAAGATCGAGGTGATCTGGAAGCTGCGCGACAGGCCGAGCCGATTGATGCGGTGCGGCGGTAATCCGTCCAGCCGCCGTTCGTCCAGCCGGATCTCGCCGCCGGTGATGGGAAAGCGCCCGCTGATGAGGTTGAACAGCGTCGTCTTGCCAGCGCCGTTCGGGCCGATCAGCGCGTGGCGCTCGCCCGCTTTGACGTCGAGGTCCACGCCGCGGATGATTTCGGTCGGACCGAACTTCTTAGTCACGCCCCGCAGGCGGATCGCGGGCGCCGTCATGTGCGGGCGAGCGGCGGGGCAAGCCCGGTCATCAGCTCGGTCCAGACGGCGCGGAATCGGCGGCCTTCGACCGTGAGCCAAGCGAGCGCGAGCGCCGTCCAGCCGAGCGCGACGGCCCAGGTGCTGGCCGCGTAGACGTTCGGCGCGAGGCCGAACAGGCTGAGCGTCTTGCCTTCCGAGGCGCCGATGGTGGCGAAGGAGAGCATCTCCACGAGCGCCACGAACCCGGCGAGCGTCAGCAACGCCGGAACGGCGAGGCGGGCGTAGGGCAGGGCGAGCGCGCCGAGGCGTCCGGCGCGCGCGATCGGGGCGTGCGCCTGCCACAGCCCGGTGATGCCGGTGGGCGCGAACGTGACCATCGCGATGAACAGCAGGCCGACATAGACGAGCCAGGAATTCGACAGGAGGCTGAGGCCGCTCTGCAGCGCCGTGATCAGGATGGCGCCGATCACCGGGCCGACGAAGCTACCAACCCCGCCGATATAGGCCATCAGCAGCGCATTGCCCGAAAGCGGCGCGTTCACCGCGTCGAACGTCACGATCTCGTAGGTGATGCAGTAGAGCGCGCCACCGATGCCGGCGAAGAAGCCGGCGAGCGAGAATTGCAGGAACCGCACCATCCGCGGGTCGTAGCCGACGAACTGCGCGCGCTCGTAATTGTCGCGGCAGGCATTGACCATGCGCCCGAGCGGCGTGCCGCGCAGGTAGAACATGCCGAGCGCGGCGATCAGCGCCCAGCCGAGGATGAGGAAATAGACCTGAAGACCGTGGGCGTAATTGACGCCGAGCAGGCTCCAGGCGTTCTGGCGGTCGGTCGTGATGCCACCCTCGCCGCCGAAGAAATGCGTGAACATGATCGCCGCCGTGACGGCGAGCTGGCCGATGCCGAAGGTGATCATCGCGAAAGCGGTGGTGCGCTGCTTGGTCGCCATCGCGCCGAAGATGACGGCGAGCCCGAGGCCGCACAGGCCGCCCACAAGCGGCAGCAATTCGATCGGAACAACGGTATTGTTGTTGAGGAAGTGCGCCACGCAATAGGCGCCGAAACCGAAAAAGACGGCGTGGCAGAACGACAGCAGCCCCGCCTCGCCCATCAGCATGTTAAACGACAGGGCGAAGATCACCATCATCGCCATCTGGCTGAACATGGAGATCATGAAGCCGTTGTCGCGGCCGGTGGCGTAGTTGCGGAACAGGAAGGGGAGCGCCGCCGCGACGAGCAACATCACGATCCAGGGCCGGGCGGCCGCGAGGACGGAGCGGCGTTCGGGCCGCGCGAGCGCGAGCCGGGGCGCGGCGGTGCTCATGATTCGCGCGTGCCCATCAGGCCGCGCGGGCGGAAGAACAGGATCAGCACCATCAGCACATACGGGAGCAGCGGGCCGATGCGCGCCATTGGCGTGGTGAGGACCTCGCCGAGCAAGGTGTCGCTGCCCGAGGCGCCCAGAAGCGGGCCGAGCGCGTCGGCGATCGAACCGTTCACCATGACCGCGAAGGTCTGGATCACGCCCATGAAGATCGAGGCGATGAAGCAGCCGGCGAGCGAGCCGAGCCCGCCGAACACGACGACGACGAATACGATCGGCCCCATTGCGTCGGCCATGCCGGAATCGGTCGTGAAGTAGTTGCCGCCGATCACCCCGGCGAGGCCAGCGAGCAGGCAGCCGCCGGCAAAGACGATGGTGAAGACGGTCGGTACGTCATGCCCGAGCGCGCTCACCATGTTCGGGTGCGTCAGCGCGGCCTGGATGATGAGGCCGATGCGCGTCTTCTTCAAAAGCAGCCAGATGGAGAGCAGCATCACCGCCGAAACCAGCAGCATGAAGCCGCGATACGCGGGGAAGTTCTCGCCGTAGAGACGGAACAGGGCGAAGTCGAGGCTCGCGGGCACTTTGTAGGGCATCGTCAGCGTGCCCCAGATCATCAGCACCGCGCGCTGGATGATGAACACGAGGCCGAAGGTGAACAGAAGTTCAGCGATGTGGCCGTTGGGGTGGCAGCGGCGCAGCCCCCATACCTCGATCGCCGCGCCGATCGCGCCGCAGATCAGCGGCGCGATGACGAGCCCGGCCCAGAATCCCATGTAGCGGCTGATCGTGTAGGCGAAGTAGGCGCCGAGCATGTAGATGCTGGCATGGGCGAAGTTGAGCACGCCCATCATGCTGAAGATGAGGGTGAGCCCGCTCGCCAGCATGAACAGCAGCATCCCGTAGACGAGGCCATTGAGCAAGGAGCCGATCAGGATCTGCATGGGCGCCGCTCAGAGTTGCCCTTCTCTTGGACCCCACCGCCAAGCGGAGGGGGAACTTTTTTTGATGCAACTATCGGAACTGCAGGTTCGCGAATCCCATAGCGCCTCAGCGGGCCGAAGCAATCTCGCGTCCGCGGCAGATTGCTTCGCTTCGCTCGCGATGACGCCATGGCGCGCGTCAGGAAGACGGGCGCTGCATGTTGCAGGTGGTCGGCATCTCCTCCTCCGCCGCCGGGATGGTGGCGATGGTCTTGAAGCCGAGCCCGGTGCCCTCGGTGTCGTATTTCACGTCCTTGGTCAGCAGCCCCTCGTAGTACGGCAGGATCAACTGGTGATCCTCAGCGCGCATGGTTTCGGTGGCACCGACGAGGTCGGTTTGCTGCATCCCCTCGAGCGCCTTGGCGATCTTGTAGGTGTCGAGCGAGCCCGCCTGATTGATGGCGCGGGACAGCATCTCAAACATTACCACCCAGGGCTGGGCCACGAAGTCGAACTTGTGGTCCTTACGGAAGGCGAGGTCGAACTGCTCGGCGTCTGGCTTGTTCAGCTCGACGGGGAGGTTCTCGTTGTATTCCATAACGACCGTCATGCGGTCAGCGCCGGTTTTGCCGATCGCCGTCACGGCGCCGGTGAGGTAGGCGAGATAGGTGTCGAAGCGGATGTTGAGCCCGGCATCCACGGCCGCCTTCATCAGCAAGTTGAGGTCCGGTCCGTAATTGCCGGTGATGACGGACTGCGCGCCCGAGTCCTTGATCTTGGTGATATAGGGGGAGAAGTCTTTGACCTGACCGAGCGGGACGAACTCGTCGCCGACGATCTGGATGTCGGGCCGCAGCTTGGTCAGGAACTCCTTGGTGTCGTGCTCGATCGAGTGGCCGAACAAATAGTCCTGATTGATGAGATAGACCTTCTTCACGTCGGCGGGCAGCGACTTTATGCGCGCGTAGGCGCGCTGCTGCACCGATCCGGTGAAGCGGAAGTGCCAGAAATTGCAGAGGGGCGCGTTGGTGAGCTCGGTCGCGAGCGCGCCGCAGTTGAGGTAGATGATGCGCCGGTCGGGGTTACGCTCGTTGTTCTTGGCAACCGCCTGGATCATCGCCGAGCCGACATTGGAGCCGACGCAGGACATCACGAACGGCATGTTCTGATCAACGACGTTCTTCAGCGCGATCATCGCCTCGGCGGGCTGGAGCTTGTCGTCGAAGGTGACGAGCTCGAACTTCTTGCCGAGCGGCGGGGAATGGCTGTTCACATAATCGATGATGAAGTGGAACACCTGGAGGAACTGGTCGCCGCTCATCGCGAACGGGCCGGAGAACGGATCGATATAGCCGATCTTGATGGTGTCGTCGGCCGCCACGGCGCGATCGTGGGGAACCGCGGCAAGGGCACCTAACATCGCGGCCAGCGAAACAGCGCGCAACCATTTCATCATCGTGTCTCCTCCTCCGTCCCGCTCTGCGTCGGGATCTGCCGACGCGAACGGTAGACGCGCGCTGAAACAGGAGTCAAACGCGGTTGGCGCAGGCCGCGCCGTCCCGTATGGGAGTTGGACAAGCGGATGAGAGGAGACGCCGATGGCCGAGCCGGCAGAGGCGGTCCGCGCGGCGGTGGAGGCGGAGCGCGAGCGGGCGGAGGCGCTGTTTGCGCAGCTTCGCCGCGACGGGCTCGACCCGCCGGGCGTTTCGCGCGATCCGTACGGCGCGGGAGAGGAGCGGGCGCACGCGACGATCGCGGCGGAGGCGGAGCGGCTCGGCCTCACGATCCGCCGCGATGCCGCCTGCAATCTTTACATGACCTGGCCCGGGCGCGACCGCGCCGCGCCTGCCGTGCTCACCGGCTCGCATCTCGATTCCGTGCCGCACGGCGGCAACTTCGACGGCGCGGCGGGCGTGGTGGCGGGGCTCATCGCGGTCGGCGCATTGCAGCGCCTCGGCGTGACGCCGGCGTGCGACGTGACGGTGATGGGCATCCGCGCCGAGGAGAGCATCTGGTTCGAGGTCTCCTATATTGGCAGCCGCGGCGCGCTGGGCGCGCTGCCGGAGGGTGCGCTGACGGCGCGGCGGCGCGACACCGGGCGCACGCTCGCCGAGCACATCGCCGAATGCGGCGGCGATCCCGCGCGGCTCGCTGCGGGCGAGCGCGCGCTTGATCCAAGCCAGCTGCGCGCGTTCCTCGAATTGCATATCGAGCAGGCGCCGAGCCTCGTCGAAGCGGGCAGGGCGGTTGCGATCTGCTCCGGCATCCCCGGCAATTTCCGTTACCCCGACGCGAGGATCGAAGGCAGCCACGACCATGTCGGCCTGCCGCGCCGGTTCCGCCGCGATGCCGCGCTGGCGGGGGCGGACTTCTTCACCGCGCTCGACCGCGCCTGGGAGCGGCGCGACGCGGCCGGCGTGCCGATGGCCTGCACAATCGGCCGCTTCCACACCGACCCTGCGCAGCATGGCTTGACCATCGTGCCGGGCCTCTTTCGCTTCAGCCTCGATGTGCGCGCCTACGATCCGGCGGTGCTCGCCGCGCTGGAGCGCGAGGTGCTGCAAATCGCCGAGGACGTGGCGGCGCGGCGGCGCGTGCGCTTCGATTTCGGCCCGCGCGCCTCGGCTGCCGTCGGGCGGATGGACCCGGCGATCCGGGCGGGGCTGAAAGGCGCGGCGGCGGAGCTCGGGATCGATGCGGACGACCTCGGCAGCCCGGCCTCGCACGACGCCGCCGCGTTCGCTGCCGCCGGCGTGCCGACCGGCATGATCTTCGTGCGGAACCAAAACGGCAGCCACAACCCGCACGAGGCGATGGAGATCGACGATTTCCTGGCCGGCTGCGCGGTGCTGACACGCTGGCTGGCGGCCGGCACCGTGTAAACACTGGCGGTTGCGGCCGCAACCAAGCTTGACTTTGTCAGTTAAATATGCTAACGCCCCGGCGCCGTCGCGCTCGGAGCCCCCATGCCGCCCCTTCATGTCGTCACCGCCATCGCCAACCCGATCCGCTGGCAGAGCCGCATCCGCCTGTTCCACGCCTTTGCCGCCCACATGCTGGACAGCGGCGTCGATCTGACGGTGGTCGAGTGCGCCTATGGCGAGCGGCCGTTCGAGCTTGCCGGCACGCCGCATGTGCGGCACGTGCCGGTGCGCGCCAAGACGCTGCTGTGGAACAAGGAGAACCTGATCAATATCGGGCTGGCGCGGCTGCCGGAGGATTGGCGCTACGCGGCCTGGATCGACGCCGACATCGCCTTCCGCAAATCCGGCTGGGCGGCGGAGACGGTGCACGCCTTGCAGCAGTACGACGTCGTGCAGCCCTGGAGCGATTGCTACGATCTCGGCCCGAACGACGAGCACCTGGAGGCGCATCGGAGCTTTTGCCGCCTCGTTCACGAGGACCGGCCGATCGTTCCCTCCGGCCAGGCCGGATACACGTTCGCACATCCCGGCTATGCCTGGGCGGCGACGCGGCGGGCGCTCAATCTGCTCGGCGGGCTGATCGAGACGGCGGTGCTCGGCGCGGGCGATCACCACATGGCGCTCGCCCTGATCGGGCGGGTGCGGGAGAGCGTGCCGGGCGGCATTTCCGCGGCGTATCTGCGGCCGCTGTTGAACTGGCAGGCGCGGGCGGAGCAGCATATCGCCGGGAATATCGGCTACGTGCCGGGCACGATCGAGCATGGCTGGCACGGCGCGAAGGCCAAGCGCGCCTATGTGGACCGCTGGAGCATCCTGACCCGCAACGCCTTCGATCCCGATACGGATGTGATGCGGAACACGTGGGGTGTGATGGAGCTGGCGGGCAACAAGCCGCGGCTCAGGCACGAGATCGACCGGTATTTCCGCAGCCGGGCGGAGGATGCGAACGTGATTTGAGATGCGTTCGGCCGCCCGAAGCCGATCGCGCCGGTCCGGACCGAATTCTTGACAGCGTCGGATCAGTGCAGGACCGTAAATTGACGGCGCGGCGGGGACTCGGTGGCGGCAAGCTGGGAGAATTATCAGGCGATATTGGCGGTTGCGGTCGGTGTGAACGTCGCGATTTTTGGATTGCCGACCCTGGGGCAGCCTGTTCTGGAGGCCGAAAATCGCCGGTGGACCGCATTGCTTCAGCTTGCTCGGGGCGCGCCGGGAGCGAACGGTGCTGCCATTCGTGCCGGCATGATCCGGTTCCGGGAGACGGTGCGCGAGCTGGAGGCCGCTGGGGCCGCGTTCCGGCGGTTTGCGCTCTGGATGGGCGGATTGGCGACCCTGGTTCTGGTGTGCACTTCCGGCGTCGCGGCCGAAACGCCCAATGGCCCGATCCTCTGGGGCACTCTCGTCGCCAATGCCGTGCCTACCCTCGGTCTGATCGGCCTGAACGAGCGGGCGCGCCGCCGGATCGCCGACCTCGCCGTAACTCGGGGCATGCTGCAAGCCGACTGCGAGCGGGCCCCTTGATCACCACGCCGGCTGAGTTGAATGCGGCGCAGACCCGGTGGGTGAACGCGGGAGGCGACCTGACGCTATTCACGGATGCGGCTAACGCGCTCGACAGCGCTATATGCCAGGCGGACGTCTCGAACGCTCTCGGGCACGACCCGGCCTTCCGGATCACGGTGGTTTCAACCAGCCACCCGGCTTACGAACGGGACATTTTTGCCAACGGGCAATTTATGATGCGATACACACTTACCGAGCAGGCGACCGATGCCGATGTGGCAGTTCACCCGTGACTGTGATAGGAAGTCGCATGGCTGACCGCGGAAGGGCTTCGGCGGAGATGCTTTTGGAGGCGGGCACCCGGCCTGTCCCGCCTGGCGCGTTTCTGCAGAGGCGCATCTTACAACCGCGCCATCTAAGCGAGGAGGCGGCGGCCATCCTGATCGGGCTCGACCGGGATACGCTGCACGCTCTCGTGGCGCAGAAAATTCCCGTCGACCAGTCCATTGCCGAGCGTCTTGCGAAGTTCGCCAACACTTCCAGCCAGTTCTGGATAAACATGCAAGCGACGTTCGACGCCGCGCAGATGCTGACGGCGTCCGGGACGGGAGCTGCCCGCCTCGGCTAGGCGCGTCCGGGCTCCACCACGACCGTGCCCGCCTTACCGCCGCGTTCCACGGCGAGATGGGCAGCGGCGGCTTCCGCCAGCGGGAACCGCTCGGCGACCCGCAGCAGCCGCTTGCCGCCGCGCAGCCAAGCGAGAATGTCGGACTGGGCGCGCTTGCGCGCCTTGTGTGGGCTCGTCGGGAGCACCATGAAATGGACGGCGACGTTGCGGACCATCAGGTCGCGCACGGGCAAGCGCGGGGTGCGGTCGCCATTGGTGGCATAGGCGGCGATGCTGCCGCCGCTGCGGACGGACGGCACCGTGAAGGCCAGATTACCGCCGAAATCGACATCGACGACGTGATCGACGCCGCGGCCCTCGGTGATCTCGCTGAGGCGCGCGGCCACGTCCTCGCGCCGGTAGTCGATCACATGCGCCGCGCCGCCCGCCCGCGCTGTCGCGGCCTTTTCCGCCGAGCTGACGGTGGCGATCACGGTGGCCCCGGCCCAGGCGGCGAGCTGCACGGCGTAGTGTCCGACCGCCCCGGCCCCGCCGGTGACGAGCACGGTGCGGCCCTGGACCGGGCCGGCCAGGAACACGCAGCGATGCGCGGTCATGCCGGGAATGCCGAGCGTGGCACCCTCGGCGAAGGACACGTGATCGGGCAGCGGCGTGACGAGGTCGGCGTCGAGCGCGATGTATTCCGCCGCCGTGCCGCACCAGCGGCCGTTGCGCTGGCCGTTGTAGAGCCAGACGCGCCGGCCGAGCCAGGAACGATCGACGCCGGGGCCGACCTGATCGACCACGCCCGCCCCGTCGCTGTTCGGCACCACGCGGGGATGCTCCATCGGCCCGGCGGTGCCTGCACGGCGGTACGTGTCGGAAGGGTTGACCCCGGATGCCTCCAGCCGGACGCGGACCTCGCCGGGACCGGCCTCTGGCGTCGCCAATTCACCCGCTTGCAGCACCTCTTCGGCCTTGCCCTGCCGGTCGTACCAGATCGCCCGCATCACGCCCTCCGCCATCAGCCCTTGTCCCACCAGGCGATCGCGCCAAGATCGCGGCCAGACGAGGACCGAGGATGACATGACCATCACGCGCGCGCGACCGGCCTGGATGGACGAGGAAGAGCCGGACGGCCCGGACGTGCCGGAGCCGCTCGGCCCCGAGCCGAAGGAGCCGGACGACAACAAGACGCTCTCCTCGCCGATCAACGAGCTGGAGCAGCGGCTTTTCCGCCAGCGCAAGGTGCTGATTTTCGGCGCCATCAACGACAGGGTGGCGCGCGACGTGACCGGGCGGCTGCTCGCGCTGTCCGGCGCCTCCAAGGAGCCGATCGACGTCTATATCAACTCGCCCGGCGGCCACGTGGAGAGCGGCGACACGATCCACGACATGATCCGCTTCATCGATCCCATCGCGCCGGTGCGGGTGATCGGCACCGGCTGGGTGGCGAGCGCGGGGGCCCTCATCTTTCTGGCGGGACGCAAGCAGAACCGGCTTTGCCTGCCGAACACGCGGTTCCTCTTGCACCAGCCGATGGGCGGGGTGCGCGGCCCGGCGACCGACATCGACATCGAGGCGCGCGAGATCATCAAGATGCGCGAGCGCATCAACCAAATCATCGCCCGCGAGACCGGCCAGCCGCTCGAGCGCGTGGAGCGCGACACCGACCGCAATTACTGGATGAGCGCCGAGGAGGCGATCGACTACGGCCTCGTGGACCGGGTGATTCGCAGCGCCGAGGAACTGCGGCCGTAAGGAGGCCGTGAGAGGCTGGACCGCGCCTTCCCGCTCGCAATCCGATCTGGTAGGCGGCGGGGAATGATCCTGGCGGCCTCCCGGTGAGCGGCAGCGCGGCCCTGCGAGCTGTGCGGCGGGCTCAGGATCGAGACCGAGAAGCTGCGCGCCGATCGCGGGCTCGCCTCGCTGCCGCCGGGCGAATATCTGGCGCTGCGCGTCGCCGATACCGGCGTCGGGATCGCGCCCGATCTGCTGGGACGGGTGTTCGAGCCGTTTTTCACCACCAAGCCGACCGGCGAGGGCACCGGAATCGAGGGTGATGCCGCGGCGCGCGGCCGAACTCAGGCCGAGGCCGCGCTGCCGCCGAGATAGGCTGAACGCACGCGGTTATCGCCGGCCAGCTCGCGCGCCGGCCCTTCCAGCACGATGCGCCCGCTTTCCAGCACGTAAGCCCGGTCAGCCACGCGCAGCGCCTGGCGGGCGTTCTGTTCGACGAGCAAGACCGAGGTGCCGTCGCTTCGCACCGCGGCCACGATGGCGAAAATGCTCCGCACGAGCTTCGGCGCGAGCCCCATCGAGGGCTCGTCGAGCACCAGCACGCGCGGGTGCAGCATCATCGCCCGCGCGATCGCTAGCATCTGCTGCTCGCCGCCCGAGAGCGTGCCGGCGAGTTGGGCGCGGCGCTCGCGCAGGCGCGGGAAAGTGGTGAACAGCGTCTCCATCCTTTGGCCGAGGCCGGCGCCGTCGCGGCGGATCAGATAGCCGCCGAGGCGCAGATTCTCCTCCACCGTCAGCGCACCGAAAATGCGGCGCCCCTCGGGCACATGGCCGAGACCGAGCGCCACGATCCGGTGCGCGCCCAAGCGGTCGATGCGCTTGCCATCCAGCATGACTTGCCCGGCGGACGAGCGCACGAGGCCGGTAATGGCGCGCAGGGTCGTGGTCTTGCCGGCGCCGTTGCTGCCGAGCAGGGCGACGATCTCGCCCGCCTCCAGGTCGAGCGAGATGCCGTGCAGCACCTCGATCGTGCCGTAGCCGGCGTGCAAATCGCGGACGCTCAGGAGCGCCATGCGGCGGCCTCGGCGACGAGCGGCGTGGCGTCCTCATCCTCCGCGTCGTCGGTCCCTTCTTCCTCGTTGCCGAGATAGGCATCGATCACGCGCGGATCGGCCTGGATCGCCTCAGGCGGACCTTCGGCGATCACCGTGCCGCGGTCCATCACCACGATGCGGTCGGAGATGCCCATGACCAGCATCATGTCGTGCTCGATCAGCTGCACCGTCACGCCGAGATCGCGGATGGCGCGGATCAGCGCCATCAACGCGGTCTTTTCGGTCGGGTTCATGCCGGCCGCCGGCTCATCCAGCAGCAGGAGTTGCGGATGGCTCGCCAGCGCGCGGGCGATTTCCAGCCGGCGCTGATCGCCGTAAGGCAGGTCGGCGGCGCGCTCGCCGGCGCGGGCTTCGAGCCCGACGAAGCCGAGCCAGGACATTGCTTCCTCGTGGTGGTGCGCCTCCTCCCGCCGCGCGGCGGGGAGCGAAAGCACCTGTCCGGCGATGCTCGCCTCGGCACGGTGGTCCATCCCGACCAGCACGTTCTCGAAGGCGGTGAGCTGGGGAAACAAGCGGATGCCCTGGAAGGTGCGGGCGATGCCGGCGTGGACGATTCGGTGCGGCGGGAAGCCGACGAGGGAGCGTCCGAGCCAGCGCACCGTTCCGGCTGTCGGACGCGTGACGCCAGTGACGCAGTTGAACACGCTCGTCTTGCCGGCGCCGTTGGGACCGATCACGCTCAATATCTCGCCGCGCAGCACGCGGAAGCTGACCGCGCTCACCGCCGTCACGCCGCCGAACGTCTTGCGGAGACCGTCCACCGCCAACAGCACCTCGCCCCGCGCGGTGGCATTCTCGGCGCGCGGAACGGGCCGGCGCGCGGCGCCGCCCGTGGGCAGCGGCGCACGGCGCGGGCGCGCGGGCCACAGCCCCTGGGGGCGCACGAGCATCAGCACGATGAGTGCGATGGCGAAGGCGAAGATGCGCCAGAGATTGAGGAAGCGCAGCGCCTCCGGCAGCCCGGCGACGATCGCGGCACCCAGGAGCACGCCGGGAATGCTGCCGCGTCCGCCGAGCACGACGATGATGAGGATCGTCACGGACTGAAGGTAGGTGAACCCCGTCGGGTCGATCGTGCCAAACCGTGCGGCGAAAAGGCTGCCGCCGAAGCCGCCGATCAAAGCGCCGGTGACGTAGGCGAGCAGCTTCACGAACAGGGTCGGCACGCCGACCGCTTCCGCTGCCGATTCATCCTCGCGGAGCGCGGTCCAGGCGCGGCCGAGCCGCGACTGGCCGAGCCGGATCGCGAACACCAGCACGATGACGAGAAAGCCCATGCCAAGCTCGTAGATCGCGCGCGGCGAGGCGATCTCGTAGCCGAACACGGTCGGCGGGTTGATGCCGTAGATGCCGTTCGGACCGCCGGTGATTTGCAGGTTGGTCGCGGTGATCCGCACGATCTCGCCAAAGCCGAGCGTGACGATCGCCAGATAGTCGCTCCTGAGGCGTAGCGTGGGATAGCCGATGATCACGCCGGAGACGGCGGCGAAAGCGAGCGCGAAGGGCAGTGTTTCCCAAAAGCTGAAGCCGGCGAGCGTTTCCAGGAGCGCGGTCGTGTAGGCGCCGATGGCGAAGAAGGCCGCGTAACCGAGATCGAGCAGCCCGGCATAGCCGACGACGATGTTGAGCCCGAGACCGAGGATCGCGTAGGTGATGATCGTCAGGCCGACATCGACGATGTAGTTGTTGGTGAAGAACGGCACCGCGCAAGCCAGCGCCAGCGCCACCGGGGCGGCACGCCGCATCTACATGCGCTCCACGACGCGCTCGCCGAACAGGCCGGTCGGCTTCACCACCAGCACGCCGATCAGGATTCCGAAGACGAACACGTCGGTCCAGCGCGCCGAGAGATAGCCGGCGCAGAGGGATTCGAGCAGTCCGATAAGCACGCCGCCCGCCATCGCGCCGGGGATGTTGCCGATCCCGCCCAGCACGGCGGCGGTGAAGGCGCGCAGCCCGAGCAGGAAGCCCATGAAGAAGTTGATCTGCGTGTAATAGGCGCCCTCCATAACCCCGGCAATCGCGGCGAGCGCGGAGCCGATGAAGAAAGTGAGCTGGATCACCTGCTCGACATTGATCCCCATCAGCCGCGCCGCGTCCTGATCCACCGCCAGCGCCCGCATCGCCGTGCCGAGGAAGGTGCGGTGCACGAACAGGTAAAGCGCCAGCATCAGCGCCAGGCTGACGACCACGATACCGACTTGCGCGTAGCTCACTTGCACGGTGCCGAGAGCGAAGCCGGCATGGCTGAGCAGATGCGGGTAGGTGTTGAACCCTGGCCCGTAGATCAGCAGCACGCCGTTCTCGAGCGCGAGCGAGACCCCGAGGGCGGTGATCAGGATCGAGAGCCGAGGCGCGCGCAGCAATGGCTGATAGGCCACGCGCTCGATCGCGACGCCGAGTGCGCCGGTGAACAAGAGCGAGGCGAGCAGGGCGAGCAGCAGCGCGCTGCCCCAGGGCAGGTTGGCGGCGGCGAGCGCGCCGAGCGTGCTCCAGCCGATGAACGCGCCCACCATGAACAGGTCGCCGTGGGCGAAGTTGATCAGCCGGATGATGCCGTAGACCATCGTGTATCCAAGGGCGACGAGGGCATAGAAGGAGCCGATCGTCAGCCCTTGGATCAGGAGCTGCGGAAGGATGTCCACGCCGGGCGTAGCCGGGCGGTTACTGCTGCATGGACACCCACTGGCCCTGGTCGTTGAGCCGCATATACGGCACGAACTGATCGTTCTTCACCTCGATGACGATGTAGGCGGCGGTGGTGCGGTCGCCCTGCGGGGTGAAGCCGATCGTTCCGGTGATGCCCTTGTAGTCCTTGATGTTGTGCAGCGCCGTGACGATGGCCTCGGGCTTGGAGGAATTGGCGTCCTTGATCGCCTGCGCGGTCACGCCGACAGCGTCGTACTCATAGGCGGAGTAGGGGCCCGGGCCGCGGCCGAACTGCTTGTTGTATTGGTCGACGAACCCGCGTGCCCCGGAGAGGAACTGCGGCAGCGGCGCGGTAGTGATCAGCATCCCGTCGGCGGCGGCGCCCGCGGTCTTGAGCAGCGTCGGGTCGTTGGTGCCGTCGCCGCCCATGAAGTGGCCGGGCAGGTTGATCTGCCGCGCTTCCTTCACCATCAGCCCGGCCTCGGAGAAATAGCCGGTGTAGTAGGTGACGTCGGGCTTCAATCCGGCGACGCGCGTCAGCACCGGCGTGTAGTCCATCTGTCCTGGCGTGATCGCGTCGTCGTAAACGACGTCCACCTTCTCGTTCTTCAGTGCCGCGACCGTGGCGTCGGCGAGGCCCTTAGCGTAGGTGGTGTTGTCGTTGATCACCGCCGCGCGGCGCGCGTGCAACGCGTTGGCCATGAAGTTGGCGGCGAACGGGCCTTGCTGGTCGTCGCGCCCGATCGTGCGGAAGATGTCGTTGAAGCCGAGCTGGGTCAGCTTGGGATTGGTGGAGGCGTCGAGCACATAAGCAAGGCCAGCGCGGTGAAACGGCGTCGCTTCGGGCAGGGCGGCCGAGGAGCAGTAGCCGCCGGCGACCGCGACCACGCCGGCATCGATCAGCTTCTGCGCGGCCTGCACGGCGGTCTGCGCGTCGCAGGCATCGTCCTCACCGACGATCTCGATCTTCTTGCCGAGCACGCCGCCCTTGGCGTTGATGTCGTCGGCAGCCAGTTTGGCGCCGTTCAGGATGTCTTGCCCGGCGTTGGCATAGCTGCCGGAGAGCGGCACCGGCACGCCGATCTTGATCGTGTCGTCGGCGGCGCGGGCGCGGGGTGCGACGAACGCGAGGACGGCGATCCCGGCGAGCGCGGCATGGCGAAGCGAGATGGTCATGGTCTCCTCCCGAACGGTCGGGCGGAGCGTGAAATGTCCGCCCGGGGAAGGCAAGTCAGCGGCAAAGGAGGTCGAGCGGCGCCCGCGAGAGCGGCTCCGGGTCGCCCTCAGTCAGCGCATAGCTGCGCCCGAGGGTCATCGCCGCGCCGCGCTCTGAGTCCATCAGGATCATGTGCGCGAACATCACCATGCCGGGCCGCAACACGGCCGGATTGTCCCGATAGAACATCGGCGGGTCCATCCAGCTCGGGGTGAACTTGGCGCCCAGGCTGTAGCCGCAGGCATTGAGCCGGTGCGGCGTCATGCCGTGGCTATCCATCACGCGCGCATGGGCCGCGAACACCTCGCCCGCGGTGCGGCCAGGGCGCAGCACCGCCTCGCATGCGGCCAGCGCCTCGCGGCAGGTGGCGTGCATGGCAAGATGCTCGGGGCGGGGCCGGCCGACGATCACGGTCCGCATCAGCGCGGCGTGGTAGTGGCGGAACACGCCGGCGAATTCGAGCGTCAGCTGGTCCTCGTCGGAAAGGCGACGGCGGCCCGACTTGTAGCGGCAGAGCAGCGCGTCGGCCCCCGAGCCGATGATGAACTCGTTGCCCGGATAATCGCCGCCGCCCCGGAACACCTCGCCCTGCATGGCGGCGAGGATCGCGCCCTCGTCGGCCCCGGCGCTTGTCTCGGCGAGGCCGGCTTGCAGCGCCGCATCGGCGAGGCGGCCGGCCGCGCGGACATACTCGAGCTCGGCGGGGGATTTGGTGGCGCGCAGCGCGTCGATCAGGCCCGAGGCGTCCGCGAGCGCGCAGAAGCCCTCCAGCGCGGCATCGACCGCCTTGCCGTGCGCGTGGCTCAGCCCGTATGCATTGTTCTCGATGCCGAGCCGCGCCCCTCGCGCGCCGAGATCTTCCAGCATCGCGCGGAGCTGCGCGGCGGGTTCGGCGCCCGCCTCGTCGGTCCAGATGCGGATGTCCTCGATGATCGAGGTGTGCCGTGCCTGCCGCAGATCGGCCGAGCGGGTGATGAGCGCGAGCCTTCCGTCGGCGCCGAGATAAAGGCACTGGAAGAAGCAGAAGCCGAAACTGTCGTAGCCGGTGAGCCAGTACATGCTCTCCTGCTGGAAAGAGAGCAGGCCGTCGAGGCCGCGCGCGGCGAGGGCGGCGCCGGCGGCGTCGATGCGGTGGCGGAACTCGTCGCGGCTGAAATGCAGTGCCATCGGGGAACCTCCGGGGCAGGCTTGCCGGAGCGCAGTCCATGCCGCAGGCTCAGCCGATGCAAGACGGCGTGCATATCTTCCACTGCATCGATGGCCACACCTGCGGCAATCCGGTGCGGCTGGTTGCGGGCGGCGGCCCGATCCTGCGCGGCGCCACAATGAGCGAGAAGCGGCAGGACTTCATCGCCCGCTTCGACTGGGTCCGCACCGCGCTGATGTTCGAGCCGCGTGGGCACGATGTCATGTCGGGCTCGATTCTCTATCCGCCGACGCGGGCGGATTGCGACATCGCCATCCTGTTCATCGAAGTCTCCGGCTGCCTGCCGATGTGCGGCCACGGCACGATCGGCACCGTCACGATGGCGCTGGAGAACGGGCTGGCGGAGCCCGCCGAGGCGGGACGGCTTGCGCTCGACGCGCCGGCGGGCCGGGTGCTGGCTGAATACCGCCGCGAAGGCCGGTTCGTCGAAAGTGTGCGCATCCACAATGTGCCCGCCTACCTGGCGGCGGCGGATGTGCGGGTGACCGTGCCGGAGCTGGGCGAGCTTGCGGTCGATATCGCCTATGGCGGCAATTTCTACGCGATCGTCGATCCGCAGCCGAACTTTCCGGGGCTGGAGAACGTCTCCGCCGATACCATCCTGCGGCTGAGCCCGCTGCTGCGGCGGGCGGTGAACGAGAAGCTCGAAATGGTGCATCCCGAGGATCCGACGATCCGCGGCGTGAGCCATATCCAATGGACCGGCGCGCCGCGCCACCGACGCGCGCACGGGCGCAACGCGGTCTTCTATGGCGAGCGCGCGATCGACCGCTCGCCCTGTGGCACCGGCACCTCGGCGCGCATGGCCCAGCTCGCCGCGCGGGGGAAGCTGCGTGTGGGCGAGGAGTTCGTCCATGAGAGCATCATCGGCAGCCTGTTCGACGGGCGGGTGGAGGCGGCAGCGCGCGTCGGCGAGTTCGAGGCGATCCGCCCCAGCATCGCCGGCTGGGCGCGGATGCACGGGCTCAATACGATCTTCGTCGATCCGCGCGACCCGTTCCGCCATGGCTTTCAGGTGATCTAGCGCGCGAGCGATGCACGTGGTCGTCATCGGTGCGGGGCTGGTTGGCGTGAACACCGCCCATGCGCTGCTCGATGCGGGGCATCAGGTGACGTTGCTCGATGCGGAGGGGCCGGCGGCCGGTGCTTCGCAGGGCAATGCCGGCATGATCGCGCATGTCGATATCCTGCCGCTCGCCTCGCCCAAGGTGTGGCGGCACCTGCCGCGGTGGCTCGCCGATCCGCTCGGGCCGCTCGCCATCCGGCCGGCCTATCTGCCGGTGCTCTTGCCCTGGCTCGCACGCTTCCTGCGCGCGAGCACGCCGGCGCGAATCGAGCACGGCACGCGCGCGCTGGCGGCGCTGAACGCTGCCGCGCTGCCGGCGTGGGAGCGGCGGCTCAATGGGCTCGGACTGGCGGAGCGGCACTTGCGGCGGCGCGGGTTCCTGTCGGTCTGGCCGACCGAGGCGGGATTCCGGGCGGCGGAGCCGTTGTTGCGGCGGCAGGCGGCGCTCGGGATTCCGGTTGCGCGATTGGATCGGTCAGGGGTGCGGGCGCTGGAGCCGGCACTCGGCGCGAATATCGCGGCGGGGGCGTTCTATGAGTCGGGCGTGCACGTGTCCGACCCGCGCCGGCTGACGCGGGACTTGTTTGACGCCGCGCAGCAGCGGCAGGCCCGCTTCGTGCGCGCGAGCGCAGCGGGGTTGGTGCCGAGCGAAACGGGCGTCGAGGTGCGGCTGCGCGCGGCGGATGCATTGCCGGCCGACGCCGCGGTGCTGGCGGCCGGCGCCTGGTCGCGTCCGCTCGCCGCCGCGCTCGGCGACCGCATCCCGCTCGATACCGAGCGCGGCTACAATGTCACGTTTCCACCCGCCCGGCTGGGGCTCAGCCGTCCGGTGGTGTTCGAGGGCGAGGGCTTCGTCGCGACCCCCCTCGATGTCGGGGACCGCGTGGGCGGGGCGGTGGAGTTCGGCGGCTTGCAGGCCGCGCCGAACTGGCGGCGGGTGGATGCGATTCTCGGGCGGCTCAAGAAGTTTCTGCCGGATGCCGACGTTTCGGGTGGCGAGCGGTGGATGGGGTTCCGGCCGTCCATCCCCGACAGCCTGCCGGTGATCGGTCCGTCGCGCGTCACGCCGCGCGTGATCTATGCGTTCGGCCACGGACATTACGGGCTGACGCAGTCGGCGGTGACGGGGGAGATCGTCGCCGGGCTGCTCGGCGGACGGGAGGCGGGATTGGATATTGCGCCGTTCCGTCCGGGGAGGTTTGGGATCGTTTCGCGATGATCGATCGTTATGTCCAGGCTCTTGCGCGGCGAGGCGACCCGCGCACCGGAGGGAACGGCAGGTCAATCAGGCCGCGCGCCTGACCCTCCGCGGTGCGCCCTGATCGCCGGCGCCTGCGTGTGAAACCCTTTATTCTAACGCCATCAAACTAGCATTTCCGCCCGCCGCAGCGGTGTTGATGCTGGTAGCGCGTTCGGTGAGCAGGAACTCGAGCGGATAGTCGTCGGCCCCCGAACGCAGCGCCTCGGGCGTGACCGCGAACACGCGGGGGATCGTCTCGGCTGTCCGGTTCAACGCGCGCACACCGTCGGCCTCGCCTTCGAACAGGATCGCCGCACAGGCCGCCGGCGCGTCCGACCCGACATGCTGGCGCAGCGCGGCGGGCAACAGGGCTGCGTCGGGGACAATCGGCGTGTTGCCGGTGGCCAGCGCCGCGCCGATCTGCACCAGCAGGCCGAACCGGGTCGCGGCGCGGCAGAGCACGCGGCCCGCCTTGTGCAAGGAATAGATATTCGCCTCCCCGGCCGGGCCGGGCAGGTCGAGCCGCAGGCCGAGGCGCGTGCGTTCGGCATACAGCGCGCAGCGCGCGGCGGCATCGGTGAAACCGTGCTCGCGGAGCGCGCGGCACCAGGAGTCGAGCGCGGGAGGCGGCACCCCGTGCGGCAGCTCGGGCTCGGGCGGGCAGGCGGCCAGCAGGCGGCGCAGATAGAGCGGGCCACCCGCTTTCGGGCCGGTGCCGGACATGCCGTGGCCGCCGAAGGGCTGACTGCCGACCACCGCGCCGATCAGGTTGCGGTTGACATAGATGTTGCCGGCGGCGGCGCGGCTGGTGACCTGTACGATCGTTTCGTCGATCCGCGAATGCACCCCGAAGGTGAGCGCATAGCCCGTGGCATTGATCTGTTCGATCAATGCGTCACGCTCCTCGCGGCGGAAGCGCAGCAGGTGCAGCACCGGGCCGAACACCTCGCGCTTGAGTTCGGCGACTGCGCCGATCTCGATGAGGGTGGGCGGGACGAAGGTGCCGTGCGCGCAGGCGGCGGGCAGCTCGTGGCTGTGCACCGCGTGGCCGCTGGCGCGCATTGCCGCGATGTGCTCCTGCAGGATCCGGCGCGCGTCCTCGCTGATCACCGGGCCGATGTCGGTCGCGAATCGCGCCGGATTGCCGACGGCAAGCTCGGCCAGTGCCGCGCGCAGCATGGCGAAGATGCGGTCGGCGACATCCTCCTGCACGCAGAGCACACGCAGAGCCGAGCAGCGCTGCCCGGCACTGTCGAAGGCGGAGGTGAGCGCGTCGATCACCACCTGCTCCGCCAGGGCGGAGCTATCCACCACGAGCGCGTTCTGCCCGCCGGTCTCGGCGATCAGCGGGATCGGCTTGCCCGCGGGGCTCAGCCGCTGCGCGAGTTCCCGGGCGATCTGCCGCGCCACCTCGGTCGAGCCGGTGAACATCACGCCGCCGATGCGGGCGTCGGCCACGAGCGCCGCGCCCACCGCGCCGTCGCCGGGAAGGAGCTGAAGCGCGCTGCGCGGCACACCGGCTTCGTGCAGCAAGTCGACCGCCAGCGCCGCGACGAGGGGCGTTTCCTCGGCGGGCTTGGCGAGCACCGCATTGCCGGCGGCCAGCGCCGCGGCGATCTGGCCGGTGAAGATCGAGAGTGGGAAATTCCACGGGCTGATGCAGGCAACGAGGCCGAGCGGAGAGTGGGTGGCGTTGTCGAACGTGCGTTCGACCTGGGCGGCGTAGTAACGCAGGAAATCGACCGCCTCGCGCACCTCTGAGATGGCGGCCTGGAGGGTCCGGCCGGCCTCGCGGACGATGGTCGCGAGCAGCGGCGCGGGGCGCGCTTCCATAAGATCGGCGGCGCGGCGCAGCCGCGCGGCGCGCTCGCCCGGCGGCAGCGACCACCAGCCTGCGGCGGCGGCCTCGGCTTCGGCGACGGTATCGGCGATGACGGCTTGCGTGGCTTCGATCACCTGCCCGACGACCTCGCGGCGGTTGGCTGGATTTCGCACCTCCCTTGCGGCACCCCTGCGCCCAATGGTCGGCGCGGCCGTACGCGGGACGGATCCGGCCTCGAGCTCGGCGGCGAGCGCGGCGAGCGTCGCTTCGTTGGTCAGGTCGAGCCCACGGCTGTTCGGCCGTTCCGGCTGGAACAGATCGCGCGGCAAGGTGATGCGCGGATGCGGTGCGCCAAATGGGGCGATGCGGCGCGCCTCGGCTACCGGATCGGCGATCAGCGCCTCGATCGGCGTGCGCGCATCGCCGATGCGGTGCACGAAGGAGGAATTGGCGCCGTTCTCCAGCAGCCGCCGCACGAGATAGGCGAGCAGCGTCTCGTGCGTGCCGACCGGGGCGTAGATGCGGCAGGGCCGGTCGAGCTTGTCCGCGCCGACCACCTCCTCATAGAGCGGCTCGCCCATGCCGTGCAGGCACTGGAATTCGTAGCGGCCGATGTGGAATTCCGGCCCCGCGCGGGCGAGCAGGGCGGCGAGCGTCTGGGCGTTGTGGGTGGCGAATTGCGGGAACACCGCATCGGTTGCGCCGAGCAGCTTGGCGGCGCAGGCGAGGTAGGAAACATCCGTGTGCACCTTGCGGGTGAACACCGGGAAGTCGTCCTGCCCGTCCGCCTGCGCGCGCTTGATCTCGCTGTCCCAATAGGCGCCCTTCACCAGCCGCAGCATCAGCCGATGGCGGCTGCGGCGGGCCAGCTCGATGATCCAGTCGAGCACATAAAAGGCGCGCTTCTGGTACGCCTGGACGACGAAGCCGATGCCGTTCCAGCCATCGAGCGTCGGCGCATGGCACAGGGCTTCGAGCAGATCGAGCGAGAGATCGAGCCGTTCCGCTTCCTCGGCATCGATGTTGAGGCCGATATCGTGGCCGCGCGCGAGGGTCGCGAGATGCAGGAGGCGCGGAAACAGCTCCTCCATCACGCGGCGCTTCTGCGCGCGCGTATAGCGCGGATGCAGCGCCGAGAGCTTGATCGAGATGCCTGGGCCTTCATAGAGGCCGCGCCCGCCGGAATGGGCACCAATGGCGCCGATCGCCCGCTCGTAGTCAGCGAGGTAACGGGCGGCGTCCTGCGCCGTGACGGCGGCCTCGCCCAGCATGTCGTAGGAGTAGCGGAATCCCTTGGCCTCCATCGGCTTAGCGCGGGCGAGCGCGGCGGCGATGGTTTCTCCCATCACGAACTGCTCGCCGAGCAGCCGCATGGCGAGATCGACCCCGGCGCGGATCAGGGGCTCGCCGCCGCGCGCGATCAGCCGGATCAGCGCCGCCGAAAGCCCGGTCTCGTCGGCGGTGCCGGTGAGCCGGCCGGTGACGACGAGCCCCCAGGTGGCGGCGTTCACGAACAGGCTCGGGCTGTGGCCGAGATGGGCGCGCCAGTCGCCGCCGCCGATCTTGTCGCGGATCAGCGCGTCGCGCGTGGCGCGGTCGGGGATCCGCAGCAGCGCCTCGGCGAGGCACATCAGCGCCACCCCCTCCTGCGAGGAGAGGGCGAATTCCTGCATCAGCGCCTCCACCCCGCTGCCGCGCGACTTGGCGCGCAGCGCGACCACGAGGCGGCGCGCGGTGGCTTGGGCTTGCGCCGCCTGTTCGGGCGGCAGCGATGCCGCGTCGATCAGAGGCGGCAGGCAATCCGGTTCGGGACGGCGATAAGCGGCCGTGATTGCGGCACGGAGCGCGGTCTCGGGGGCGGCGTCCAGCGCGAACACGGAGAGCATGTCGCTTCTATGGAGGGGGTTGGATTCGAACCAACGTAGGCGTGCGCCAACGGATTTACAGTCCGTCCCCTTTAGCCGCTCGGGCACCCCTCCGCGCGCCGGCGCCTCTAGGGCGGGGGCGTGCGGTTGTCAATCAACGGGCGAGCCACGATACTTAACCCCATGCCGAGCGCCGATTGGGAAATTCCGGCCAATCTTCAGCCCGATCCGGGTGATTACGCCTATGACCTCGAGCGCGCGCTGAGCGCGGTGGTCGGGCTGAAATGCTACATTCCCCCCGACGCGTTCACCGCCGAGACGCTCGGCACCGAGCGCGCGGGCAGCGGCGTCGTGATCCGCGACAGCGGGCTGATCGTCACCATCGGTTATCTCATTACCGAAGCCGAGACCGTGTGGATCACGACGCGCGATGGCCGCGCCGTGCCGGGGCACGCGCTCGCCTATGATCAGGAGAGCGGGTTCGGACTCGTGCAGGCGCTCGGCCGGCTCGAGCTGCCGGCGCTCGAGCTCGGCGATTCCGACTCTCTGCGCGTCGGCGATCAGGCGGTGTTCGCCGCCTCGGGCGGCCGGCATCACGCGGTCGAGGTGCGCGTGGTCGGGCGGCAGGAATTCTCCGGCTACTGGGAATACGTGCTCGATGAGGCGATCTTCACCGCGCCCGCGCACCCGTTCTGGGGCGGCTGCGGGCTGATCGGCACCGACGGCAAGCTGCTCGGAATCGGCTCGCTCATTCTCCAGCAGGGCGACCAGCAGCGGCGGCGGCACGATATGAACATGGTGGTGCCGATCGGCCTGCTCGGTCCCAACCTGGACGAGCTGATGACGTACGGCCGCCTGAACCGCCCGGCGCGGCCCTGGCTCGGCCTCTACGCGGCCGAGCAGGAGGATGAACTCGTGGTGGGCGGGCTCGCCGACAAGGGACCGGCGGAGCAGGCCGGCGTTCAGACCGGCGACCACATCCTCTCGGTCAACGGCGAGACGGTGGCGGATCTCGCCTCGCTCTGGCGGCGCGTGTGGGCCTCGGGCAGCGCCGGGGCGGAGGTGCGGCTCAAGCTCGTGCGCGACGGGCACACGCTGAATGTCGCGATCCGTTCGGCCGACCGCGCCAAGTTCCTGAAATCGCCCAAGTTGCATTGACGATGAGCCAGTTGCGCACGGCCATCCTGCCGGTCACGCCGTTCGAGCAGAATTGCGCTATCCTGTGGGACGAGGCGGCGCGCGCCGGGCTCGTGGTCGATCCCGGCGGCGAGGCAGACCGTGTCGCCGAGGCGATCCAGCGGCTCGGCGTGCGGGTCGAGCGGATCTTGCTGACGCACGGGCACCTCGATCACGCGGGCGGCGCGGCGCCGCTGGCGCGGATGCTGGAGGCGCGTCAGGGCGCGAAGGTGCCGATCGAGGGTCCCGATGCGCGCGACAAGTTCCTGCTCGAAGGCATCGCCGCGCAAGCGCGCATGTACGGCCTCGGCGGGATGGAAGGCGTCACCCCCGACCGCTGGCTCGAAGAGGGCGACGAGGTGCGGCTCGGCGAACACGTGTTCCGCGTGCTGCACTGCCCCGGCCACACGCCCGGCCATATCGTGTTCATCGACGAGCAGGCGCGCTTCGCCGTGCTGGGCGACGTGCTCTTCCGGGGCTCGGTCGGGCGCACAGATTTTCCCTATGGCGACCATGCGGCGCTGATCGGCGCAATCCGCGATAAGCTGCTGCCACTCGGCGACGATTTTGGCTTCATCTGCGGGCACGGGCCCGGATCGACCATCGGCGCGGAACGCCGCGACAATCCGTTCCTGCGCTAGCGGAGGAGGCGACCAATGAAGTCCATGTGGTTCCACCTGATGCCGTACACCGAGCTGCCGGAGGACTTCAAGCAGAAGCATCCGTCGGTATGGGTGGACATCCACTCCTCGCTGTTCGATCCGCGCCGCGCGCACCTGATGTACAACGACTTCATGGACGAGCTCGAATACGCCGCGCAATGCGGGTTCGATGCGATCTGCGTCAACGAGCATCACTCGAACGGCTACGGGCTGATGCCGTCGCCCAACCTGATTGCCTCCACGCTCGCGCGCCGCACGCTCGACACGACGATCTGCGTCATGGGCAACTCGATCGCGCTCTATAATCCGCCGACGCGCGTCGCCGAGGAATTCGCGATGCTGGACGTGATCTCGGGCGGACGGCTGATCGCCGGATTCCCGGTCGGCACGCCGATGGACGATTGCTTCGCTTACGGCCAGAACCCGAGCCTGCTGCGCGACCGTTATTACGAGGCGCACGACCTGATCATGCGCGCATGGACTGAGACGGAAACCTTCGCCTTCAACGGGCGCTTCAATCAGCAGCGGTATGTCAATATCTGGCCGCGCCCGATCCAGCGCCCGCATCCGCCGATCTGGATCCCGGGCGGCGGGTCGATCGAAACCTGGCAGTGGTGCGCCGAGAAGGACTACGTCTACTCGTATCTCTCGTATTACGGCTACAAGGCCGGAAAATCGACGATGGACGGGTTCTGGGCGGAGATGGACCGGCTCGGCAAGGACCGCAACCCGTACCGCGCCGGCTTCGCGCAGACCGTGTGCGTGGCGGAAAGCCGCCAGCAGGCGATGGATCTCTATTCCGAGGCGGCCGAGTATTTCTTCGGCCGCTGCTTGCACATCGACCCGCGCTTCGCGCAGCCGCCGGGCTACACGACCGAGGCCACGATCCGCGTCGGCCTGCAAAGCCAGGTCGGGCGGGCGGCGATCGCCTCCATTCAGCGGCCGCAGACGATCGAGGAACTGATCGCGGCGGGCTATATCGTGCTCGGGACGCCGGACGAGGTGGTGGAGCAGATCCGCGAGCTCGCGCACGCGCTGAATGTCGGCCACCTCATGCTGCTGCTCCAGTTCGGCAACATGAACAAGGAGCTGACGATGTACAACACGCGCATGTACGCCGAGCGGGTGATGCCGAAGATCCGTCCGCTCTTTGCCGAGTGGGAGGATCGCTGGTGGCCGAAGCCGATGGCCCGCGACGAACGCGCGGAGCCGGCTTCGTTCACGCCGCGGCTGGCCGCCGAGTAGCCGGGCTCGCTCAGGCCGCGGCGCCGCGCGGGGCGCTCAGCACGGCGTGGATTTCAGCCAGTTCGACCGGCTTGCCAACCAGCCCGTCGAAACCGGCGGCCAGCGCGCGCGCGCGATCTTCCGGCCGGCAGTAGCCCGAGACCGCGACGATCCGCAGCCGATTGAGCGAAGGGTCGGCGCGGCAGGCGCGCGCGAACGCCAAGCCGTCCATCCTGCCGCGCAGCTTGAGGTCACAGAGCACGAGGTCGGGCGCCTGCCGGCGCGCGAGCGAAAGGCCGATTTCCGCATCATGCGCGAGGCGTACGCAAAAGCCCTCGAGCCCGAGCAACTCGGCGAGCGTTTCGCCCACGTTCGGATCGTCCTCGATCAGCAGGAGCGAGCGCCCCCCGCCCGGGGTGGCGGCACTTTCCTCAGGGTCGGCCATGGTTTCCCCTTGGGCCCGTACGCGGCGACGTCGGCGGACCCGATTTCCTCCCGGTTATGTAACCACCTCCCCGCGCGGCCGTAAGATCCGCTTGAAACACGGTGCCGCGATCCCGGGCCGACTGCATGCCGAGGAGTTAACAAGCAGTCATATCGGAGCGCCTAGGCGGAGCCGGGTTATGCCGGGGCCGCCGAGAAAAAACCGCGGATTTTCTCGAACTTCGGGATGCATTGTGAATTCCGCATAACCTCACTTGGTTCAAGCCCCTGTCATAGCTTCTTGCCGGCGTGGCGGACTCGACACACGTGCCCAGTCAGTCGAGCCATCCCAGGGAGACGGCAGTGCCCCAGGAGTTTAACGAGCAGTTGATTTCCTTCTTGCCTAAGATGCGGGTGTGGGCGTTGGCGCTGACCCGCAACCGCGCCGCCGCCGACGACTTGACCCAGGATGTCGCCACTAAGGCGCTGCTCGCGCAGGACTGTTTCATGCCGGGCACCAATTTCTCCGCCTGGGTGCACCGCATCATGATCAACCACTTCATCAGCAGCGTGCGGAACAAGCGCGAGTTCGCCGACATGGAGACGATGCCCGAGTTGCCGGTGTCGGCCTCGCACGAGGATCGCACGGTGTTGCGGGAGCTTTCCTGGGCGTTCCAGAAGCTGCCGCGCGACCAGCGCGAGGCGCTGTTCATGATCGCGCTTCAGGAAATCTCCTACGAAACCGCGGCCGAGCGCACCGGCTGCGCCATCGGCACCTTGAAGAGCCGCGTTCACCGCGCGCGGCTGCAACTGCGTGCCTACATGATGGGCGAGGGGGCGCACCGGCCGCAGCAGCAGGCGCGTGCGGCCTGAACCGGCCCGGGGCGGCGCGCGCGCCTCCGCCCCGCGCTTGACAGCGCGCCCCGTCGGGGGTGGCGTCGGGCCGTCACAAGACGGGAGCCGGGCCATGCTGACCGAGGCGCAAATCCGCGAGTTCCGTGAAGAGGGCTATCTTTTCCTGCCGGCGACCTTCACCGCCGAGGAGGTTGAAGTGCTGCGGCGGGAGGCGGAGGCGATCTACCGGCAGGACCGGCCGGAGATCTGGCGCGAGAAATCGGGCGCGCCGCGCACCGCCTTCGCCGCGCACCTGTATAACGAGGCGTTCGGGCTGCTGGCCCGCCATCCGCGCATGATCCGTCCCGTCGAGCAGTTGTTCGGCGAGCAGGTTTACATGCACCAGTTCAAGATCAACGCGAAGGCGAGCTTCACCGGCGACGTGTGGCAATGGCACCAGGATTACGGCACCTGGGCGCGCGATGACGGGATGCCGGAGCCGCGGGCGATGAACATCGCGGTCTTCCTCGACGAGGTGATGCCGATCAACGGGCCGCTGATGCTGGTGCCGCGCAGTCACACCCACGGCGTGCTGAACGCCGAGCACGACGTGAGCACGACCTCCTATCCGCTGTGGACATTGGATGAGGAAACAGTGACGCGGCTGGTGCGGCAGGGCGGCATCGTGGCGCCGACCGGCGAGGCGGGCGGCCTGGTGCTGTTCCACGGCAATCTAGTGCATGGCTCGGCGGGCAACATCACGCCCTATCCGCGCAAGATCGTCTATCTGACCTTGAATGCGGTTTCCAACTACATCCGCAAGCCGACGCGGCCGGAGTGGATCGCACACCGAGACTTCACGCCGATCGAACCGACCGATGAGGGCGCGCTGACCCGCTATGCCAGGCGGGTCCGGCCGGCGGCGGCGTAGCCGCCCCGCCACCCGGTGATCGCCCAGTTCAACTGGTATGCGATCACGCGGCTCGACCTTTCGGCGGCACCTCCGGTCACGGTGGACGCTCTCGGGTACGTGAACTTCAAAGTCCCGGAGCCCGCCTTGGCAACCGTGGTGATGATCGGCCTGGCGGGCCTGATCGGCTTGCGGCGTCTGCGCCGAGAGAGGGAGTAGGACGAGCGGCCTTACCCGCGCACCTCTTCCGGGTTCGTTGACAATTTGATGAACGCCATTGCAGCCGGATGCCCACCGCCATCCGGTTGCTTCGCGCGGGCAAGCCCACTTCGTGCTTGATGCGGCCGTCCTTGCCAGCTACTAGACTACGGGTTGCGTCGCGTAATCACTCTGTTGCGGGATTCGGCGATGGACCACACCAAACTCCGCAAATACTACGACACGGTGGGTCAATTGGCTCCCGCGGTGCATGAGGCGCAGGACTGGCCATACGAGGTGCCGGCCGATCGCTATGTCGCCTATATGCACCCTCCCCACGATGTCGGCGGCGAACCCGACACGCCGGTTCTCTACGAAGAGAAAGAAGAGGAACAGTGGGAGCTGAACACCTACGTCACCTGCGAGGTGCTCGGCTGGCGCGGCGTGTGGAACGCCGAGGAGCGGCGGCGGCGCGGCAACAACGACGTCGGGCTCGCGCTTTATCATGGGTTTCCCTACTACGGCCGCTGGATTTGGGCCGCCGCGCGGATGCTGGTCGACAAAAACCACGTCTCGCTCACCGAGTTGCTCGAGAAGGTCGCGGAGGTGAAGGCGCGCCATGGAAAGCGGTAAGGCTGCGAACGTGCCTGCGCGCTTCAAGCCGGGCGATAGGGTGCGCGTGCGGGATTTGCCCAACCTCTTCTATAGTCGGACCCAAATGTATATCCGCGGCGTGCCCGGCGTCGTCGCGGCCCGGACCTACGAGGATCTGATACCCGAGGACGAGGCCTGGAACCGGGCCGACGCCCGGCCGGAGCAATTTTACATCGTCCGGTTCCGGCAAAAGGACATCTGGCAAAGCTACCCGTTCGAGAACGATACCTTGCAGACCGAGCTGCCGGACCGCTGGCTCGAGCCTGTCAAGGATTGATCGCAGCAAGGAGAACGGAAGCGTGCAGCACGCGCACGAACATCACGCGGACCACGGTGACGCTGCGGACGGCCATCACGAGCATCCGCCGGCGCCGATGGTGGACGAGATCACCGACTTCGAGGTGCTGGAAATCGCCGTCCGCGAGCTGGCGATCGAAAAAGGCCTGTTCACCGCCGAGGATCACCGCAGGTTCACCGAATGGGCGGAATCGATCGGCCCGGCGGCGGGATCACGTCTGGTCGCGAAGGCGTGGAGCGATCCGGCGTTCAAGGCTCGCCTCCTCGCCGATGCGGTCGCCGCGTGCCGGGAGATCGGCATCGACTGGACCGAGCCGACCGGGGCGGGCACGCCGAGCGACTATATGCAGTTGCGCGTGCTCGAGGACACGCCGACGCTGCATCACGTGATCGTCTGCACGCTTTGTTCGTGCTATCCGCGCCCGCTGCTCGGCCATTCGCCCTATTGGTACCGCTCGCCCAACTACCGGCGCCGCCTGGTGCGCTGGCCGCGTCAAGTGCTGGCGGAGTTCGGCTTGCTCCTGCCGCCCGAGGTGGAGGTGCGGGTCGAGGACTCCAACCAGAAATGCCGCTTCATGGTGCTGCCGATGCGGCCCGCGGGCACCGAAGGCTGGACCGAGGAGCAGCTCGCCGAGATCGTCACCCGCGACTGCATGATCGGCGTCGCGCTGCCGAAGCCCGGCCGCACGTCCGATGATGCGCGCCCGGTCCACAAAGCGCGCCGCCCGGTCGGCCATGAGCAGCACTGACGCGGGGCGGCCCGCGCGGGCGTTTCCGGTGCTCGATGGTCTTCGGAACCCGGAAAAGACCTGGGAGAGTCTCGCGCCGCGTTACGGCGTCACCAATCCCGACCCGCCGTGGAAAGTCAGCCTCTATGCAACCTGCGAGTGCCTGGCCGCCGGCGCCGCCCTGCCCGCGCTTGACCGGCGCCATGCGGAGGACCGGCTGGGCGCGACGGTGTACCGCGGCATTCCCGCGCCCGAGCAGCAATTATTGGCCCTCGCCCACATACTGCTTAGCCGCGGCCTGCTGAACGAGGACGAACTCGCCCGCCGCATGAAGGTCGTGCGCACGCGGTTGGAGGCGGTCTGACGCCAGCCACGCCGTCATGGCGAGCGCCACGTGGGCGGCGAACCAAGGCGGTTGGACGGTCTCTCAGCTTGCGGCGCCGTGCGTCCGGGCGGGCGGCAACTTGAGGAGCGCCTGCACGGTTTCCGGATTGCCGCGGATATGGCTCAGCGTGAAGCCGAGAGAGCGGCAGAAACTCAGCATGTTGGCGTTTTCCGCCAGCACCTCGCCGCGGATTTCGGCGATGCCATGCGCCGGCGCCCAGTCGATGAGGCGTTGCATCAAGTGGCGCCCCAGGCCGTGATCGCGCATGTCGGGCTGTACCACCACGGCGAACTCGGCGACGCCCGGGATCTCGGTGCGCGCCAGGCGGGCGACGCCCACCGTCTCCCCGGTGGCCTCCCGCACGGCGACGAAGGCGATGTCGCGCTCGTAATCGGGGCGGGTGAAACGGCGGAGCTGCTCTGGCGACAGTTCGCGAATGGCGGCGAAGAAGCGGAAACGCACGTCCTCGGGCGAGAGCCGGTGAAAGAAAGCCTCGTGCGCCGGCGCGTCGTCCGGGCGGATCGGGCGGATCGTCATCGGCTCGCCCGCGCCCTCCCAATGCTCCACCAGTTCCGCCGGATAGCCCGCCATCGCACGCTCAGACGGTGGCGACCGGGGTGGCGGGAGACCCGACCGCGCCCGGCAGGCGCAAGGGCGGCGCGGTGAGCAGGAAGCGCGTGCGCCCGTTCGCCCGCAGCCAGTCGGCGAGCTCGGTCAGATACCACATCTCGCCGAGATAGCAGCCGAGCCGGAACAGACAATGCGCGTGCAGCGGCAGGGTGGCGCACACATCATCCATGCACGGCCGCGCCGGTGTGGCTTCGACGCCGAAATTGTCGGAAATCAGCGCCACTGCGCCGCTGTCTGTAACCCATTGCAAGAGCTTCGGATCGCGCCCGTCGAGCGCGGAGGCGCTGTCAAACAGCTTCTTGCGGTCGGGCTGCTTTTTCATCTCGAGCAGCATCTCGGCAAACCCGGTGCGGAACAGCACGAAATCGCCGGGCTCCACTTGGATGTGGTCCTTGGCGAGCACGTCCATCAGGTCGTCGTAGCCGACGATGCGCCCCGAGCGGCCGAAGTGCGCCTCCAAATCGACCATCACGCCACGGCCCTGCATGCAGGATTCCGCCATGTTCTGCACACCGAGGCGGCGCGCGCCGGCCGGTCCGGCGTCGCTCGGCGTGGGATTGCCCGCGGCGTCATAGAACACCGGCCCGACGATGTCGTGGCCGGCGCGGAACCCGTTATAATAGACGTCCTCGGGCTTGCCGTCGCCGTCTACGTCGAACATCTGTCCGACATGGGCGAGGCTGTCCCACTGCGTCGAATATTGCAGCGTCAGCTCCACCTTGTCGTCGCAGACGAGGTCGGTCGCTGTCGGGTCGTCGCAGCGCAGCGGATAGTTCATGTTCGGCTTGTCGCCGCGCATGGTGGGCTTCAGCACCGGCGGGTGCCGCCGCGGGCTGAGAACGGCGCCGCCCGGATAGTCGAGCGGCAGGGAAAGGCAGAAGGTTCGCCCGGTCTTCACCTCGGCCACGCCGCGCAGCACCACCTCGGGCGTGAGCAGGTTGAGCCGGCCGCGTTCGTCGTCGCTACCCCAGTCGCCCCAGGTCGAGCCCTCCGGCCGTCGCGTCCATCGCCGCTCGCTCATCGCCGCTCCTCCGTTCACCTGGCGGCGATCATGCCGGGGTCGGAGGAGCGGGGCCAGCGCGGTTCCTTGCGGCGGGGCTACGGCGCCGTTACGCTTGGCGGAAATCAACCAGGGAAGATCGGCCGATGAACGCCCCGGTTTCGCTCGACACGGTTCCGGACGCCGCGACGGTCCCGCTCGACCAGATCGACGTCAGCGATCCGCTTCTCTACCAGCACGACCTCTGGGAGCCGTTCTTCGCGCGGCTGCGGCGGGAGGAGCCGGTGCACTGGCGCGAGGACGGGATGTACGGCTCGTTCTGGTCGGTCACGCGCTACACCGACATTCTGGACGTTGAAACGCGGCATCAGGTATTTTCCTCGGACGCGAAGCTCGGCGGCATCACCATCGCCGACCTGCCGATGGAGCATCGCCGCTACAGCTTCATCTCGATGGACCCGCCGAAGCACACCGAGCAGCGGCGGGTGGTGGCTCCCACCTTCACGCCGACCAACATGGCCAAGATGGCGGTCGGCATCCGCGAGCGCGTGAGCCGCATTCTCGACGAGCTGCCGCGCGGAGAGGTTTTCAACTGGGTCGATCTGGTGTCGATCGAAGTCACCACGCAGATGCTGGCGACATTGTTCGATTTCCCGTTCGAGCAGCGGCGCAAGCTGACGTACTGGTCGGACGTGGCGACGATGGACCCGAAGGCGGGCGGGATCGTGACCTCCTACGAGCACCGCACCGAGCTGCTCATGGAGTGTCTAGAGCGGATGACGGCGCTCTGGCGCGAGCGCGAGAAGCTGCCGCCGCGGCCTGACCTGATCTCCATGATGATCCACGGCGAGGGCACGCAGGACTTGCCGAGCCGGCCGATGGAGTATCTCGGCAATCTTGTTCTGCTGATCGTCGGCGGCAACGACACGACGCGGAACTCGATTTCAGGCAGCCTGTGGGCGCTGCACAACAATCCCGCCGAGTACGCCAAGCTAAAGGCCAACCCGGCGCTGATTCCGAGCCTCGCGCAAGAAGCGATCCGCTGGCAGTCGCCGATCATCCACATGCGCCGCACCGCGCTCGCCGATGCCGAGCTGGGCGGCAAGCGCATCCGCAAGGGCGACAAGGTGGTGATGTGGTACGTCTCGGGCAATCGCGACGAGAGCGCGATCGAGCGCCCGAACGACTTCATCATCGACCGGCCGAAGCCGCGCGCGCATCTTTCCTTCGGCTACGGCATTCACCGCTGCGTCGGTGCGCGGCTGGCCGAGGTGCAGTTGACGATCCTTTGGGAGGAGATCCTGAAACGCGGGCTGGAGATCGAGGTGCTGGGGCCGCCGGTGCGGATTTATTCGAACTTCATCCGCGGCATCGCGGAGCTGCCGGTGCGGATCGCTGGATAGGGCCGCGCCGCGATTCTGACCCCGGGGGATCAGACTTGTCGCAGGCGGGGGTCGAGGGCGGTTTGCAGCAGATCGACCAGCAGATTGACCGTGAGAAACGCTAGCGTGGCGAGCAGGATCGCGGCCTGCACCAGCGGGTAGTTGCGTTCGCCGATCGCGCCGACCATCAGCCGGCCCAAGCCGGGCAGGGCGAACACCTGCTCGACCACCACCGAGCCGCCGAACAGATAGCCCGCCAGGATGCCGGCCGAGGTGGTAAAGGGCAGCAGCGCATTGCGGAGCGCATGACGCAGCAGCACTACCCGTTCGGGCAGCCCCTTGGCGCGCGCGGTGCGGACATAGTCCTGGCCGAGCGCCTCTTGCAGTGAGGCACGCAGGATGCGCGCGAGCGAGGCGGTGGCGGGCAGCGCAATGGCGAACACCGGAAGGATCGCGTGTGCCAGGTTGCCGAGCGGATCGCGCGCGAACGGCACCCAGCCGATTGCGGCCGCGCCGGGGGCAAGCGCTGCCGCGGCGTAGAGCGCCATCAGGCCGAGCCAGAAGGGTGGGGCGGTGATGCCGGCGATGCTCACCAGCCGCACCGCGAGCCCGGCCACGGGGCCGCGAATGCGCGCCATCAGGCAACCGAGCGGGATCGCGAGCAGGATCGCGACCAACAGCCCGAGCAAGGTCAACTCGGCGGTGACACCGGCAGCGCCGGCGATTTCCGCGATTACCGGCCGGCCGGTCCAGAGGCTCGTGCCGAGATCGCCGTGCAGTGCGCGGCCGAGCCAGTTTGCGTACTGCACGACGAAGGGCTGATCGAGCCCGAGCTTGTGCCGCAGCGCGGCGATCTGCGTCGGCGTGACTTCCGCGTTGGCGCCGAGCATGAGCTGCACGGCATCGCCCGGGATCAGCCGGATCAGCAGAAAGCTCAGGATCGAGACCCCGAATGCCGTGAGCAGGAACTCGCCGCCCCGGCGCAGGGCAGCGCCGAGGCTCACGGCGCGAGCGCCGCCTCACGCAAGCCGCGCAGCGAGCGGGTGGGATTGAGCGTGAAGCCTTGCAAGGCATCGCGCTGCGCCGAGAACAGCGTGCCGTAGGCGAGATGCACCACCGGGCCGGTGCAGGCGAGGATCTTCTGCGCCTCGTCGTAAAGCGTCTTGCGCTTCGCCTGGTCCATCGTCTGTCGCGCCTCGGTGAGCAGCGCGTCGAGCTTGGGATTGCTATACTTGAACACGTTGGTGGCGCCGCCCGTCTGGAAGGTGCGGCCGAAATAATCATCAGGATCGACGCCGCCGCTGTTGAGCGAGGCGAAGGCCTCGAAATTGCCGGCCCGCCAGTCCTGGATGAAGCGCCCGGCCTCCTGCACGTTCAGGGTGAACTCGATGCCGGCGGCTTTCGCTTGCGCCTGCACCACCTGCGCCACATCGACCACCTGCTGCACGCTGCCGAGGACGTTCATCGTGACTTTCAGCGGCAGCGTGATGCCGGCCTGGCGCAGCAGCGCCTTGGCGCGTTCGAGGTTGGGCGTGTAGCAGGGGAAGGCGGAGACCGGCAGCGCCCAGTCCTTGAGCGCGGGCGAGAGCGGGCCGGCGGGCACCGCCTTGCCGAGATAGGCGGCCTGCACGAGTTGCGGGCGGTTGATCGCGTATTCCAGCGCCTCGCGCACCTCGGCCTTGTCGAACGGCGGCTTGGCGGCGTTGAGGCCGATCAGGCTGTAAGCAAGGTCGTCGGTGGACTGCACCTTCACGCCCGGCGTGTTGGCAAGCTGCGCGGCCGTGGCGGCATCGATATTCGGCAGGAGCTGGTAGGTGCCGCCGGTCAGGCCGAGCTGGCGCGTCGCCGCCTCGGGGACGATGTTGAAGCGCAGGCCGGCGAGTTTCGGCAGGCCGTTCGCCCAGTAGTTTTCGTTGCGGTCGAGCGCGATCAGCGTGTTCGGCACCCATTCGCGGAACTTGAACGGCCCCGTTCCGTCGGGATGGCGCGCGAGGTCGGCGCCGCCGCCGAGCGCGGCGGCGGGGATGATGGCGACCGAGGCGAGCTGCGCCAGGAACGGAGCCGACGGCGCGTTCAGCACGATGCGGACCCCGTCTGAGCCCACGCCCTCCAGGCTCACCACACCCGCGAAGCGGGAGGCGTAGGGCGAGCCCGTCTTGACGTCGCGCACGCGGGCGAGTGAGGCGATGACGTCGGCGGGGGTGACGGGGCTGCCGTCATGGAAGCGCGCGCCGGCGCGCAGCTTGAACAAGTAGGTCTTGCCGTCCGCGGAGACGGTCCAGGACTCGGCGAGCGCCGGCACGACGTGCAGTTCGGCGTCGATCGCGGTCAGCCCCTCATAGATCGCGCTGGTGATGAGCGTGCTCGAGAACGCGGTCGCGATGTGCGGATCGAGCCCGACGGGTGACTGATCGACGGCGATCTGCAAGGTCTGCGCCCGTGCCGGTGCCGCGGCGATGACGAGCGCGCCCAAAGCCGCGCCGAGCAGCCATTTACCCATCTTCGCATCCTCCCCGTTCGCCGCCGCAGGGATACAGACGGCCCTCGGGGGCGACAAGCCGCTTCGCCCCCGCTACGAGACGGCGATGATCGTTATCGGCATGATCTCCGGCACCTCGGTGGACGCGATCGACGTCGCCGCCGCCGAATTCGCTTTCGCGGGGCGGCGGCTCGTGTTCCGCCCGCTCGGCCATGCCGAATATCATTGGCCGGCCGGCTTGCGCGCGCGGTTGATCGCGCTGCTGCCGCCGGCGCGCGCCGATGTGGGCGAGGTCTGCGCGCTCGACGTGCTGGCGGGCGAGGCGTTCGGACAGGCGGCGGCGCGGGCCAACACGGAACTGGCGGGCGGACGGGCCGAGCTGATCGGCTCGCACGGGCAGAACCTGTTTCACTGGGTCGATGCCGGGCAGGCGCGCGGCACGCTGCAAATCGGCCAGCCCGCCTGCATCGTGGAGGCAACCGGGCTGCCGGTGGTATCCGATTTCCGCGCCCGCGATGTGGCCGCGGGCGGGCACGGGGCGCCGCTGGCGAGCACGCTCGACGCGCTCTGGCTGGCTGATCCCTCGGGCGCGCGGCGTGCGGCGCTCAATCTCGGCGGCATCGCCAATGTCACCATCGTCGGCGCGCCGGGCGATCCGGTGCTGGCGTTCGATACCGGTCCGGCAAGCTGCCTGTTGGATGCCGAGGCCGCCCGCATCACCCAGGGCGCGCAGCACGCCGACACCGACGGGCGGATCGCGCGGGCCGGGCAGGTGCGCGCCGACCTGCTCGCGAGGCTGCTGGCCGAACCCTATTACCAGCAGCCGCCGCCCAAGAGCACCGGACGGGAGCTGTTCCATACCGGATATGTCGCCGCGATGATGGCGGGGCTGCCGACGGTGTCCGATGCCGACCTGATGGCAACGCTCACCGAGCTGACGGCGGCGACCGTGGCCGAGGCCTGCAAGGCGCAGGATGTGGTGGAGGTCGTCGCTTCCGGCGGCGGGACGCGCAACCCGGCGCTGATGGCCGCCCTCGCTCGCCGGCTCGCGCCGGTGCCGGTGGTGACGTCCGATCAGCGCGGGCTGCCGGCGGACGGCAAGGAGGCCTATTTGTTCGCGCTGCTGGCGTTCTTAACCTGGAACGGCATTCCGGGCGTCGCGCCGGGGGCCACCGGCTCGGCCTATCCGCGGGTGCTCGGGCGGATTTCGCCCGGCAATGCGCCGCTGGTACTGCCGGCGCCGGCCGAGCCGCCGCTTGCGCTTACGGTCCGGCCTTAAACCCGTATCTGAATGTTTGCACCGCCGCGACGCGGTGCGGTAACTCTCCGGCTCGATACGCGCAGGAACTCTCCGATGGACCGCATCCGCATCATGGGCGGCCGCCCGCTCGCCGGTGAGATCGTGATCGGCGGGGCGAAGAACGCCGCGCTGCCGCTGATGGCGGCGGGGATGCTGACCGACGAGCGGCTGGTGCTCGAGAACGTGCCGCGGCTCGCCGACATCCGCACGATGGCCGAGCTCCTGGAGCAGCACGGGCTCACGGTGGAGCCGCTCGGCAATGACGGGCGGACGCTGGCGATCGGCGGGGCGATCGCAAGCACCGAGGCGCCCTACGATATCGTGCGGAAGATGCGCGCCTCCGTGCTCGTGCTTGGGCCGCTGCTCGCGCGCGTCGGCGAGGCGCGGGTCTCCTTGCCCGGCGGGTGCGCGATCGGCACGCGGCCGATCGACCTCCATCTCAAGGGCCTGGAGCAGATGGGCGCCGCGGTGGAGCTCGATTCCGGCTATGTGCAGGCGCGGGTGAAGGGGCGGCTGCGTGGCGCGACCATCGTGTTCCCGTTCGTCTCGGTGGGGGCGACGGAGAATCTGCTGATGGCTGCTGCGCTCGCCGAGGGTCAGACGGTGCTCGCCAACGCCGCGCGCGAGCCGGAGATCGGCGACCTTGCCGCCTGCCTCGTGGCGATGGGTGCGCGGATCGATGGCATCGGCACCGACCGGCTGACCATCGACGGCGTGCCGCGCCTTTCCGGCGCCCGGCACCGGATCATCGGCGACCGCATCGAGACCGGCACCTATGCTTGCGCCGCCGCCGTCACCGGCGGTTCGGTGCGGCTGGTCGGCGGCAAGCTCGAACATTTAGGCGCGGTGGTCCGCACGCTGCGCGAGGCGGGGGTGGAGATCACCGACGACGGTGAGGCGCTGCTGGTGCGCCGGCTGAATGGGCTGCACGGCACCGATGCGATGACCGAGCCCTACCCGGGCTTTCCGACCGACATGCAGGCGCAGTTCATGTCGCTGATGTCGGTCGCCGAGGGCGCCGCGATGGTGACGGAGACGATCTTCGAGAACCGCTTCATGCATGTGCCGGAGCTGAACCGGATGGGGGCGCGGATCAACGTGCATGGGGCCTCCGCGATCGTGCGCGGCGTGCCGGCTTTATCCGGTGCGCCGGTGATGGCGACCGATCTCCGGGCGTCGGTGTCGCTGGTGATCGCGGGACTGGCGGCGAAGGGCGAGACGATCGTCAATCGCGTCTATCACCTCGATCGCGGCTACGAGGCGGTGGAGCAGAAGCTCGCCGCCTGCGGGGCCGATATCGAGCGAATACCGGGCTAAGGGTCTTTAGCCGCCGGCGACGGCGGGCCGGCACCGCGCGCCCGCGCGAGCGGTCCGCAGGTCAGCCGCCTGCCGCCTCCTCGCCGACGGCGCGCCAGGCGCGGCCGTCGCGGCGGAGCAGTTCGTCCGCTTCCACCGGCCCGTCGGAGCCGGAGGCGTAGACCGCCACATGGCCGCCGCCCATCCAGGCATCGAGCACCGGCTGCACCACGCGCCAGGTTTCCTCGACCATGTCGGCGCGGTTGAACAAGGTCTGATCGCCCAGCATCACGTCGTAGATCAGCGTTTCGTAGCCGACATTGGGCTCGGGATCGAACCAGTCGGCATAGCGGAACTGCATCTGCACGGCGGCGAGATCGACCACGGGGCCGGGCCGCTTCACCTCGAACTGGAGCGCGATGCCTTCCTGCGGCTGGATGTGCAGGACGAGCCAGTTCGGCGGCAGCGCGTTGACGTCGGTCTCCTCGAACGGCGCGTAGGGCGCGGCCTTGAAGCGGATGGCGATCTCCGTGTAGCGGGCCGACATGTGCTTGCCGGTGCGGAGATAGAAGGGCACGCCCGCCCAGCGCCAGTTGTCGATGTCGATCCGCATGGCGACGAAGGTTTCGACGTTGCTGTCGGGCGCCACGTCGGGTTCCTCGCGATAGGCGACGCAATCGCGGCCGAGCACTTTGCCCGGCCCGTACTGGCCGCGCACCGCGTTCTCGGGCGAGACCGAACGCATTGCGGCGAATACGTCTTCCTTGCGGCTGCGGATGGAGCGGGCATCGAAGCCGCCGGGCGGCTCCATCGCGATCATGGCGAGGAGCTGGAACACATGGTTGGGCACCATATCGCGCAGCGCGCCGGTCTTCTCGTAAAAGCGGCCGCGGCGCTCGACGCCTACCGTCTCGGCCACCGTGATCTGCACATGGTCGATCCGGTCACGGTTCCAAAGCGGCTCGAACATGCCGTTGGCGAAGCGCAGCGCCATGATGTTCTGGACCGTCTCCTTGCCGAGGAAATGGTCGATCCGGTAGATTTGATCCTCGCGCAACTGCGCCCGCACGCGCTGGTTGAGCGCGCGGCAGGAGGTGAGATCGTGGCCGAACGGCTTTTCGATCACGACGCGGCGCCACATCCCCTGCGCGTCCTTCTCCCGCTCGTCCCTGGTGAGCCCGGCGGCGCCGAGCTGGTCGATCACCGGGCCGAAGAAGCGGTCGGCGACCGCGAGGTAGAACAGCACGTTGCCGCCGGTTCCCCGCGTCTGCGCCGCCTGGTCGAGCTTGGCCTTCAGGGCTTGGTAGAGGTCGGGCTTGGTGATGTCGCCCTGCACATATTCCAGGGCCGAACTCAGCCGCTGCCAAGCGGCCGGTTCGATGCGGTCGATGCGGCTCTCGCTGTTCGGGTTGCCGACGAAACTGTGCAGCGTCTCGAGCAGGATCTTGCGCCACTCATCGGTACTGTGCTGGGCGAGGTCGGCGCCGAAAATGGCGAAATGCTCGGGGATCAGCCCGGTGCGCGAGAGGTTGTAGAGCGCGGGCACGAGCAGGCGCTTGGTGAGGTCGCCAGCGGCGCCGAAGATCACCAGGGCGCAGGGGCCCGGCGGGCGGGCATGGCGGCGGGGCGGGGCGCGCAGCACGTGCGCACCGGCGGGGCGCTGGATCTGGCTCATGCGGCCAGTCTGGCAGATTTCCGCCGCGCTGTGCGCGCCGACCGACGCGATTGTGATAAAGGGCCGGATTCATTGAATTTCCCTCCGCCCCCGCGTAACTACCGGCGCATGTCGGACAATCTGGGCGATCTCTTTGCCCCGGAAGGGGGCTGGCGGGTGCGCATCCGTGACCTGTCGGCAGGGAGCGACGACAACGTGGTGGAGGAGATCAGCGGGTTTCCGACGCTGATGCACGCCAACGCCTTCGCGCGTCGCTATGTGCGCGATTCGGTGGAACGCTGCCGCGGCCCGGGGATGAGCCCGAAGGAGGTGCTGGAAGCCTGGTTCGCCTGGGGCGAGGACGTGGACGTGCCGGAGGCGGGCGATGGCGGCTGGCGCAGCGCCAACGAGATCGGCGACTTCGCCGATCATCCGGCGGGTGGCGAGGAGCGGGACTGGCGGGCGCTCGACCCGCGCCGGCTGGGCGAGGACGAGCCGGGCGACGAGGCGGAATGAGCGCGCTCCGCACGCGCTTCGCGCCGAGCCCAACGGGTCTGCTGCACGCGGGCAACGCGCGGCTCGCGCTGGTGAATTATCTATTCGCGCGCAAGGCGGGCGGGCGCTTCCTGCTTCGCATCGACGATACCGACCCCGAACGCTCCCGGCCCGAGTTCGAGGAGGCGATCCGGGCCGATCTGCGCTGGCTCGGGCTCGACTGGGACGAGAGCTTCCGCCAGTCCGAGCGGCGCGCGCGCTATGACGCGGCGGCCGAGCGGCTGAAGCGGGCGGGCCGGCTCTATCCGTGCTTCGAGAGCGAGGAGGAACTGGCCGCCAAGCGCGAGCGGCTGCTGCGGCGCGGCCTGCCGCCGATCTACGACCGGGCGATGCTGCGGATGACCGCCGAGCAGCGCGCCGCCGCCGAGGCCAAGGGCAAGCGCCCCTATTGGCGGTTCCGCCTGAGCGACGGCGAGGCGGTGTGGGACGATCTCGTGCAGGGCGCGCAGCGGGTGAAGCTGCCGACGCTGTCCGATCCCGTGCTGCTGCGCGAGGACGGGATGCCGCTCTATAGCTTCACCTCGGTCGTGGACGATCTCGACGCCGAGGTGACGCATATCATTCGCGGCGCCGACCACCTGACCAACACGGCGGTGCAGCTCGACCTCCTCGCGGCGCTGGACGCCGATCCGGCGCGGTTTCGTTTCGCCCATCTGCCGCTGATGATGGACGCCGAGGGAGCCAAGCTGTCGAAGCGGCTGGACGCCACCTCCTTGCGGAAGCTGCGCGCGGACGGCGTGGAGCCGGAGGCGCTTGCCGCTTATCTCGCGCGCATCGGCACCTCCGACGACATCGAGCCGGCGCCGATGGAGGCGCTGGTGGCGGGGTTCGATTTGGCGAAGTTCTCCCGCGCACCGGCGCGGTTCGACCCGAAGCAGTTGCTGGCGCTGAACCACCGCGTGCTGCGCGAGCGGCCCTTCGCGGCGGTGGCGGAACGGCTGCCGCAGGGCGCCACCGAGGCGTTCTGGACCGCGGTGCGCGGCAACCTCGACCTGCTGAGCGAGGCGCGCGGCTGGTGGGACGTGGTGGGCGGCACCATCGTCCCCCCGGTGTTCGACGATCCCGAGGAGCGGCACATGCTGCGCACCGCGCTCGATCTGCTGCCCCCCGAGCCCTGGTCGGGCGATGTGTGGAGCGAGTGGACCAGCAAGGTGCGGGAGGCGACGGGGCGGAGCGGGCGGCGCCTCTTTTTGCCGCTGCGGCTCGCGCTGACTGGCGAGGATCACGGCCCGGAGCTGAAGGCGCTGTTGCCGCTGATGGGTCGGGCGCGCGCCGCGCTCAGGCTGCAGACCGCGGCCGGATGAGATGTGTTTGACGGCGGCTGGCGGCAAGGCGATATAGCGGCAAGCTTGACAAAGGTGCTTCGATGAACGTGGCGACCTCGCCTGCCGCGCTGGCCGGCGTTTCCGAGCAGGAATGGAAAATCCGGTGCGACTTGGCGGCGCTCTACCGGCTGGTGGCGCACCACCGGATGACCGATTTCATTTATACGCATATCAGCGCGCGGCTGCCAGGGCCGGAACATCACTTCCTGATCAACAAATATGGGGTCAACTTCGACCGGATGCGTGCCTCGGATCTCGTGAAGATCGATCTCGACGGCAATGTGATGGAGCAGGGCGGCGCGAGCCGGCGGGTGAACGCGGCCGGATTCGTGATCCATTCGGCGATCCACATGGCACGGCCCGATCTTATGTGCGTCGTGCATACGCACACCGCCGCGGGGATCGCGGTCTCCGCGCAGAAGCAAGGGCTGCTGCCGCTGTCGCAGCACGCGCTCAAATTTTACCGACGGCTCGCTTATCACGGCTACGAGGGGATCGCGCTCGATCTCGACGAACGCGAGCGGCTGGTCGCCGACCTCGGGCCGCACAAGGCGATGATCCTGCGCAACCACGGGCTGCTGGTGGGCGGCACCTCCATCCCCGAGGCGTTCCATATGATCTACATGCTGGAGCGGGCCTGCCAGGCGCAGGTGGCGGCGCTCGCGGGCGGCACGGAGCTGGTGTTCCCGCCCGAGGAGGTGTGCCGGCACACGTCCGAGCAGTTCCGCAAGCAGGAGAACGACGATCACTATGCGCTGGTGTGGGATGCGGCGCTCGATTTGATCGCGGACGGCAAGCCGGATTACCGGAGTTGAGGCCGAGGCGGGTGGTTTCTTGTTGAGCGCATGGAACGGCAAATTGGCCGGTCGAACCAGCGCCGTCATTGCGAGGGCGTCCGCGCAGCGGGCGTGCGAAGCAATCCAGGGTCATGGCACCCTGCCGCACGCCTGGATCGCCACGCCGCCGCCGCGCGGCGGCTCGCAATGACGCCTGTCGTGACGGGCCTTGCTGGACGACGGCTGGCTCTAGAGGTGGGCGGCCGGGCCGGGCCCGGCCGTGGCGATTAGTGGCGCTGCTCGAAGTCGACTCGCTCAGGACCGTCTTCAACACCCAGCACGGCGTGGTGGCGGCGGTGGACGGCGTTTCGGTAAGTGTGGATCGCGGCCGCACGCTCGGGATCGTCGGCGAATCCGGCTGCGGCAAGTCGATCCTGTCGCTTTCGGTGATGCGTCTGGTGCCGCCACCGGGGCGCGTGGACTCTGGGCGCGTGCTGTTCGACGGGCAGGATTTGCTGAGACTGTCGCCGGCCGGGATCCGGGCGGTGCGCGGACGGCGTATCGCCATGATCTTCCAGGAGCCGATGACGAGCCTCAACCCGGTGTTCACGATCGGCGATCAGATCACCGAGGCGATGCGCGCGCATGACCGCACCGCCTCCGCCGCCGCGCTGCGCGCCAAGGCGATCGAGTCGCTGCGGCGGGTACGGATTCCCTCCCCCGAGCGACGCTTCGACGAATATCCGCACCAGATGTCGGGCGGGATGCGCCAGCGGGTGATGATCGCGATGGCGCTTTCCTGCGCGCCCGACCTCCTGATCGCCGACGAGCCCACCACGGCGCTGGATGTGACCGTGCAGGCGCAGATCCTCGACCTGCTGCGGGATCTGCAAAGCCAAACCGGGATGGCGATCATCCTGATCACGCACGATCTCGGCGTGGTGGCGGAGATGGCTGACGAGGTGGCGGTGATGTACGCGGGCCGGGTGGTGGAGCAGGCGCCGGCGGCATCGGTGTTCGACAATCCGCAGCATCCCTACACGCTCGGCCTGCTCGGCAGCATCCCGCGCGTGGAGGAGGACCGGCGGCGGCTGCTTTCCATCGACGGCACCGTGCCGCCGCCGTTCGCGCTCCCGGAGGGCTGCCGGTTTCATCCGCGCTGCGTGTTCGCGACCCGGGAGTGCACGCGCGCGGATCCCGCCCTGCTGCCGATGGAGAGCGGCAACCATCGCGCCGCCTGCATCCATGCGCCGGTGGAGGCGCTGGCCGGGTGAGCGTGCTGTTGGAAACCGAAGGCCTGACGAAGCACTTCCCGGTGCGGCGGGGGATCGTGTTCGCCTCCACGGTCGGGCTGGTGCGCGCGGTGGACGGGGTTTCACTGTCGCTCGATCGCGGCGAGACATTGGCGCTGGTGGGCGAATCCGGGTGCGGGAAATCCACGACGGCGCGGGTGATCATGCGGCTGATCGAACCCACCGCCGGCACCATCCGCTTCGACGGGCAGGACATCACCGTGCTGAAGGGCGCGGCGCTGCGGCGGCTACGGCGGCGCATCCAGATCGTGTTCCAGGACCCGTTCGCCTCGCTCAATCCGCGCATGACGGTGGGCGAAATCCTGGAGGAGCCGCTGATCGTGCACCGGCTCGGCGACCGCAAGCAGCGGCTGCGGCGGGTCGAGGAGCTGCTGCGGCTGGTCGGGCTCGCGCCCTATCACGCGCGGCGCTATCCGCACGAATTCTCGGGCGGCCAGCGCCAGCGCATCGGCATCGCCCGCGCGCTCGCGGTGGAGCCCGATCTGATCGTCTGCGACGAGCCGGTATCGGCGCTGGATGTTTCCATCCAGGCGCAGGTGATCAATCTGCTCAAGGATCTGCAGGCGCGGCTCGGGCTTGCCTACCTGTTCATCGCGCACGATCTGGCGGTGGTGAAGCACATGGCCGACCGGATCGCGGTGATGTATCTCGGCCAGGTGGTGGAGATCGGCCCCAAGGACGAGCTCTTTGCCGATCCGCGCCATCCCTATACGCGCACGCTGCTGGCGGCGATCCCGCGCCCTGATCCGCACCGCGCGCGCGGGCACGAGGTGGCGGCGGGCGACGTGCCGAGCCCGATGAACCCGCCGGCTGGTTGCCGCTTCCACACCCGCTGCCCGTTCGCGATCGACCGCTGCCGCACCGAGATGCCGCCTCTGGTGCCGTGGCAGGGGGGTCATCGTGCCGCGTGCCACCGCGCGGCGGAGTTGCCACCGTACGAGAGCGAGCAGGCCGGCGGGATCGCGCCGGTGGCGGCGCGGCGGATGGCGCTTTATGAGCAGCGGCGCGCCGCGCTCGCGGAGCCGGCGGCCGGGTAAAGGAGGCGTCCGCCATGTCGAGCGTCAATACGACTTTCGCCGCGCCGCGCTTCATGCTGGTCGCGGGCGGCGCGGTGCGGCAGATCGCCGAGGTGCTGGCGAAATTCGGGCTCGGCCGGCCGCTGGTCGTCAGCGATCCGGTGATGGTCTCCACGGGGCTGGTGCGACGCTGCATGGAGCCCTTGGAGCAGGCGGGCATCAAGCCCGCCTTGTTCAGCGACACGGTTTCCGACCCCACCGACAAGGTCATCGAGGCGGGCGTGGCGGCGATCCGGGGCGGCGATTTCGACTGCCTGATCGGCTTCGGCGGCGGCTCGCCGATCGACACCGCGAAGGCGATGGCGATCTTGGCGGCGGGCGGCGGCAAGATGCGCGATTACAAGGTGCCGGCGCAGGCGGATCGCGCCGATCTGCCGGTGATCGCGGTGCCGACCACGGCGGGCACGGGCAGCGAGTGCACGCGCTTCACGGTGATCACCGACACCGAGCATGACGAGAAGATGCTGATCGCGGGGCTGGCGGCGCTGCCGCTGGCGGCGATCGTCGATTACGAACTTACCTATAGCGTGCCGCCGCGTACCACCGCCGACACCGGGATCGACAGTTTGACGCACGCGCTGGAGGCGTTCGTCTCCAAGCGGGCAAGCCCGTTCTCGGATGCGATGGCGCTCTCGGCGATGGGGCTGATCGGGCGGCACCTGCGCGCCGCCTATGCCGAGCCGCGCAATGCGGCGGCGCGGGAAGGGATGATGCTGGGCGCGACGCAGGCGGGGCTGGCGTTCTCCAACTCGTCGGTGGCGTTGGTGCATGGGATGTCGCGGCCGATCGGGGCGCATTTCCATGTGCCGCACGGGCTTTCCAACGCCATGCTGCTGCCGGCGGTGACGCGGTTTTCCGTCAGCGGCGCCGAAGTGCGCTATGCGGCGGCGGCGCGCGCGATCGGCTTCGCCGAGGAAGCCGACGCCGCCGCGGCCTGCGCCCGGCTGGTGACGGAGCTGGAGCGGCTGAACGCCGATCTCGCGGTGCCGACGCCGGCTGCATGGGGGATCAAGGAGGCGGACTGGTTCGGCAAGATGGAGCTGATGGCCGAACAGGCGCTGGCTTCGGGGAGCCCCGCCAACAACCCGCGCGTTCCGAGCAAGGAGGAGATCGTGGGGCTGTACCGGGAGGTTTGGACCGGGGCGAGACGGAATCTGTGACGACGGCTGGCGGTGCCAAGGCTCGGTTAGCCGGAGCGGGTTCATGGTCCGCGCCGACGCCCCGGTTGATGCGGTTCGGGAGCGGTGAGCCTGCGAATGTAAGCCAACGTCCACCGGCCGCCGCCTGAAGGAGCGCGAGGAGCGGAACGGCGCGCGGCCATGACTGAGGCATCACGCGCTCGGATCGTCGAGGTGTCCCGCCGATACGCTCTGGCGTCTGGCGCGCGAGCAGCGCGGCGCCCGGGCTACGACTTGAAAAGGCGAGCCGGCTAAGCCGGCACCGCCTGCGGGAAGCGTCTGACCTTGATGGCGTAGCCAATCGGCGTGCTGCGCGTTAACCCCCGATTTCGAACCGCCGGGCCAAGCCCTTGTGGCGAAACCGTTTGATCATCCACCTGCTAGGTGCAAGGTGGCAGGTATTAGCCGTCAATCTGCCGCAGCGATGGCCGGGCTGAATTTGGCGGCAGGAGCGTCCGGGGGGATCGCATATGGACCTGAAATTGCGGGACAAGACGGCGCTGGTGACGGGCGCCTCGATGGGTATCGGGCGGGCGATCGCCAAGGGGCTGGCGGCCGAGGGCGTGCGCGTGGCCGGCGTGGCGCGGCGGGCGGAGCTCTTGCAGAGCCTCGCGGCTGAGATCGCTGAGGCGGGAGGGCCGGAGCCGGCTTCGATCGTGCAGGACATGATGGAGGAGGATGCCGCCCCGCGGATCGCGGCGGCGGCGCTGTCGGCGCTCGGGCGGGTCGATATCCTGGTGAATTGCGCCGGCGGCAGCCGGCCGCTGCCGGTCGACGCGCCGGAAGCGCGGTGGGAGGAGGCGCTGACGCTGAATTTCACCCGCCAGCGCCAGCTTACCCATGCGCTGCTGGGGCAGATGATCGAGCGCAACTGGGGGCGCATCATCAACATCACCGGCAAGAGCGAACCGGAGGGGCTGAATGCCGCCTTCGCGGCCAAGGCGGCGATGCACGCCTGGGCGAAGGGCCTGTCGCGCGAGGTGGGCAAGCACGGCATCACGGTGAACTCGATCCCGCCGGGGCGGATCATGAGCGAACAGATCCGCCGCAACTATCCCGAGGACTACCGCCGCCATTTCGCCGAGACGGAGATCCCGGTGCGCTACTGGGGGGAACCGGAGGATCTCGCGGTGCTCGCCGTGTTCCTCGCTTCGCCCCTGGCGCGCTACATCACCGGGGCAGTGATCCCGGTCGATGGCGGGCTCCGGCGCTATCAGTTCTGAGGAGCGCGGAATGGACCGCAAGATGGTGCTGGTGGGCTTCTTGCAGGCGCAGAATTGCACGACGCTCGCAAGCTCCTGGAGGCATCCCGACAGCGCGACCGACTTCACCACCGCGGCTTATTTCCAGCGCATCGGGCGCATCATGGAGGCGGGCAAGTTCCAGCTCGCCTTTTTCGACGACCGGCTGGCGATGCCGGACATGCTGGGCGGCGATCACCGCCATACGGTGCAGCACGGCATACGCTGCGTGAAGATCGACCCGGTGGTCGTGCTGATGACGATGGCGGCGGTGACGGAACGGCTCGGCCTCGGCGCCACCTGCTCCACCACCTATTACGAGCCGTTTCACGTCGCGCGGCTGTTTCAGACCGTCGATCTGATGACGGACGGGCGGGCGGCGTGGAACATCGTGACGTCGGTAAACGACGGCGAGGCGATGAACATGGGCCGCGCCGTGCATCTGGAACACGATCTGCGCTACGACCGCGCCGACGAGTTCATGGAGGTGGTGCTCGGCCACTGGGATTCATGGGAGGACGACGCGCTGGTGATCGACAAGCAGCGCGGCCTGTTCGCCGATCCCGAGAAGGTGCACCGGATCGACCACGAGGGCCCGTTCTTCCGCTCGCGCGGGCCGTTCACCGTGCCGCGCTCCAGGCAGGGCCATCCGGTGCTGATCCAGGCCGGATCGAGCGGGCGCGGCAAACGGTTCTCGGCGCGCTGGGCGGAGACGGTGTTCGTGGCTTATCCCTCGCTCGAGGAAGGCAAGCGCACCTATGCCGAGACCAAGGCGGCGATCGCCGACAACGGGCGCGATCCCGACATGGTGACGCTCAACACCATCGCCTATCCGGTGGTCGGCGCAACCCGCGCCGAGGCCGAGGACAAGATGGCGCTGATCGACAGGCTCTATCACGAGGTGGACGGGCTTTCCTTGCTCGCCGAGGCGCTCAATTTCGATTTCGCCCGCAAGGGGCTCGACGAGCCTTTCACGCGCGAGGAGCTGGAGTCGATGTCCGGGATGCAGGCGATGCGCGACCGCGTGGTGAATGTATGCGGCGCGCGGCTGCCCACCCCGCGCGATTTCCTGGAGATCACCCGGCGCGGGCGCCCGCGCGAGGCGATCGTCGGCGGGCCGAAGGAGGTCGCCGACCGTTTCGAACAATGGTTCGTCGAGCGCGCCTGCGACGGCTACGTGGTGGGCGGCACGCACATCCCCGGCACTTACGAGGATTTCGTACGCTACGTCGTGCCGGAGTTGCAGCGGCGCAAGTTGTTTCACGAGGACTACGAGGGTGCCACGTTGCGCGAGAATCTGGGCCTTGCGCGGCCGGCGCGTGGGTGGTGGAAGCGATAGAAGGTGAGGGGAGACCGAGAGCATGGATGGAAGCGTCTTCGACAAAAGCTACGCCAAGGGCTTGCCCGACCCGACGCCGCGCTTTACCGGGTTCCCCAAATACAATTTCATCGGCGGTCATAACGACCCGACGCTCATTCCGATCGAGGGGCTGAGCGAAGCCACCGAATCGGTGCTGCGGCGGGACGGCGACAAGCTCGCGCTCTACAATCTTGGCCAGGGACCGCAGGGGTATCTGGGCTTGCGCGAGTTCGTGGCGCGCAAGCTCGGCGAGTTGCGCGGCATCAAGACCGGCGCCGACGAGGTGCTGATCACCACCGGCTCGGGCCAGGGCATCGACATTGTCAACCGGATGCTGCTAGAGCGCGGCGATACCGTGCTCCTGGAGGAGTATTCCTATGGCGGCGCGATCACCAAGCTGAAGAAGCTCGGGGTGAACATCGTCGGCATGAAGCTCGACGAGCAGGGGATCCGCCCCGACGCGTTGGCGGCGACGCTCGGCGAGCTGAAGGCGAAAGGGATCACGCCCAAATACATCTATACGATCCCGACTATCCAAAACCCCACCGGGTCGATCCTGCCGCTCGATCGACGCCACGCGCTGCTGCGGCTCGCGCGCGAATACGGCGTGCCGGTGTTCGAGGACGAGTGCTATGCCGACCTGTTGTGGGCGGGGGTGAAGGCGCCGCCCGCGCTCTATGCCCTTGATCCCGAGCAGGTGGTGCATATCGGCTCGTTCTCCAAGACGCTCGCCCCGGCGCTGCGCGTGGGGTATGCGACGGCGCGCTGGCCGGTGCTGTCGCGGATGCTCTCGTGCAAAACCGACAGCGGCACGGGCGCGCTCGATCAGATGATCGTCGCCGAGTATTTTGCGCGGCACTTCGAGAAGCACGTGACGCAGCTTTGCGGGCGGCTGCACGAGAAGCTCGCGGTGATGCAGGAGGCGCTGGAGCGCGAATTCGGTGCTGCCGTCGAGACATGGCGGCCGGAGGGCGGGATATTCCTTTGGATGAAGCTGCCCGACCGGGTGGACGTGCGGAAGCTGGTGAAGCCTGCCGCCGATGCCGGGATCGCCTTCAATCCCGGGCCCGAATGGGCGGTCGATCCTGAAGCCTCGAAATCGCATCTCAGGCTCTGTTTCGCGCTGCCGAGCAAGGAGCAGATCCGCGAAGGTGTGGCGGCGTTCGCGCGGGTGTGCTGGAAGGAGACCGGGATTCCCGAGCAGAGCGGGAACGTGCGGCACGCGGACTGAACAAGAAGATCAGGGAGGAGGTTCCATGCCACTGATGGGAACGACACGGCGTGTGGTGCTGGGGGGACTTGCCGGGTCGGCGGCGCTGGGCGCCAGCTGGCGGGCGCGGGCGGCCGCCGTGCCAGCGCTGCCGACCTCGCCGATCACGCTCAGCATCATCGATGTGGCCGGCAATCTCCAGCTCACGCGCCCGGCATTCCAGGACTTTGCCAAGGAAAATCCGAGCCTGGTCGCCGGGATCAACTTCACCCAGGCGACCGCGCCGGAGCTGCCGGGCAAGCTGAAGGCGCAGCAGGCGGCGGGGCGCGTCGATATCGACATGGTGCTGACGGGAACCGACGCGCTGGCGGCCGGGATCGCGCAGGATCTGTGGCAGCGGCTCTTCCCCTATTTCGCCGGGGATCTGCCGAAGTTGCAGGATGTGCTGCTGCCTGCGGCGCTGAACATGCAGGAGCTGGCGCAGGACCAGGGCGTATGCGTGAGCTACTGTCCGGGCGGGCCGCTGCTCGAATACATCCCCGATCTGGTGAAGACGCCGCCCAAGACCGCGCAGGAGCTGCTCGACTGGGCGCGCGCCAACAAGGGCCAGTTCATCTACGCGCGGCCCGCCAATTCCGGTCCCGGCCGCGCCTTCCTGATGGGCGTGCCCTATATCCTGGGCGATGCCGACCCGATGGACCCGGAGAACGGCTGGCCGAAGACCTGGGCCTACCTGCGCGAGCTCGGCAAGAACATCGCCTATTACCCCACCGGCACCGGGGCGGTGATGAAGGAGCTCGGCGAGGGGTCGCGCGCGATGACCGTGACGATGACCGGCTGGGACATCAATCCGCGCGCGCTCGGCGTGGTGCCGAAGGAGGCGCAGGTCAGCACCATCGAGGGGTTCCACTTCGTCACCGACGCGCATTACATGTGCGTCCCGCGCGGCGTGGCGCCCGGGCATCTGGCGGTGCTCTTGAAGCTGATGGCCTATATGCTGACGCCGAAGGCGCAGGCCTATGCGTGGGACAAGGGGTATTTCTACCCGGGTCCGGCGGTGAAGGACGTGCCGCTGTCGATGGCACCGGCGGAGGATCAGGCGGTCATCAAGGAATATGACCGGCCGATCTATGCGAGCTTGATCGCGAATACGCCGAAGAACGTGCCCTTACCCGCGCAGAAGATGGTCTATGCGTTCCAGCGCTGGGACGAGCAGATCGGCGCCAATGTGGGGAAGTGACCGGAGCGTGTCCCCCGCCTCACCCTGACCCTCTCCGCCCCCCGGGGGCGGAGAGGGGGCTCTTTCTGGAGGCCTTCGGATGGCGATCGCATCGCGCGATTTCCGCGCGCTTCGCCTTGATCACATCAGCCGCCGCTTTGGCGCGCTGAATGCGCTCAAGGACGTCGATCTGACGATCGCGCGCGGCGAGTTCGTGGCACTGCTCGGACCCTCCGGGTGCGGGAAATCGACCGCACTCAATTGCATCGCCGGGCTGCTCGATCTCACGGGCGGCGCGATCTGGCTCGATGAGCGGCGGATAGACGAATTGGGGCCGGAGCGGCGCGGCTTCGGAATGGTGTTCCAGAATTATGCACTGTTTCCGCACATGACGGTGCGGCGGAACATCGCCTTCGGGCTCGCCACGCAGCGGCGGCCGAAGGAGGAGATCGCGCGGCGGGTGGAGGAGGCGCTGGCGCTCGTGCGGCTGACCGCGCAAGGTGACAAGCTGCCGGGGCAGATCTCGGGCGGGCAGCAGCAGCGGGTGGCGATCGCGCGGGCGATCGTGGTGGAGCCGCCGCTCGTGCTGATGGACGAGCCGCTGTCCAATCTGGATGCCAAGCTGCGGCTGGAGATGCGCGCGGAAATCCGCCGCATCCACAACACGCTCGGCTGCGCGACGATCTATGTGACGCACGACCAGGACGAGGCGCTGTCGCTCGCCGACCGCATCGTGGTGATGCGCGATGGCGAGATGCGGCAGGTGGGAACGCCCGAGGATCTCTATGCGCGGCCGGCGCATCCGGATGTGGCAGAGTTCATGGGGTATCGCAATCTTGTGCGTTCACGAGCGGTCGTTGCGGGGAATGGAGTGCGGGTTTCGGTGGGCGGAGCGGAACTTGAGGGATCGCCGGTCGGAGCGGTGTCCGGGGCGGCGGTGGTGGCGATACGGCCGGAAGACCTCACGCCGGCGGCGGATGCGCCGATCGCGGCGGTCGTGGAGGCGGCGGAGTATCGGGGGCGGGACTTCTACGGGTTCGCGCGGGCGAAGGACGGGACGGAACTGTTCTTCCGCTCGGAGAACCGGGTGGGCGAGGGGGAGGCGATCCGACTGGGCGCTCCGGCGGAGCGGGTTCTGGTTTATGCGGACTTTTGAAAGCTTCGCACGGAGGGCGCGGAGAAGGGACGGAGGACCACGAAGCACTCCGTGGCTCTCCCGCTTTGGCCCGCGTACTCCGTGTGAAACCGGGAACATGAGGCACGTGCGTTGAGCTTATCGCTGCAACGGCCCGCGCCATCGCTCAGGCTACGGCTGCGGGCGCGGGGCATGGACGGCGTGACGCTGCTCGTGCTGCCGGCCGTCCTGTTCGTGCTAGCGCTGTTCGTCTATCCGTTTCTCTACGGGCTCTTTCTGTCGTTCAATCCGAAGGCGGGCGGGTGGCTCGCCAACTACGCGAAGTTCTTCGCCGACCGGTTTCTCTGGACCACCATCACCAAAACGCTCGCCCTTGCCGTGCCGGTGACGCTGCTGAACGTGGTCGCCTCGGTCCCGGTGGCGCTGCGGGTGCGGCTGATGCGCCATCAGCGGCTGCTGACGACGATCCTGGTGATCCCCATCACGCTCGGCACGGTGCTGGTGGCGGAGGGCTTGCTGACTTATCTCGGCCCGCGCGGCTGGGTGAACCGCACCTTGCTCGACCTCGGGCTGATCGCGCACCCGATCGGGCTGTTGCACAATTACTGGGGCGTGTTCCTTTCGCTGGTCATCACCGGCTTTCCATTCACCTTCCTGCTGACCCTCTCCTACGTCACCGGCGTTGATCCGGCGCTGGAGAATGCCGCCGCCGTGCTGGGGGCGGCGGCGCGCGAGCGATTCCGCCGCGTGCTGCTGCCGCTGCTGATCCCGGGGCTCACGATCACGCTCGCTCTGTCGTTCGTGCAGGCGTTCTCGGTGTTTCCCTCGGCGATCCTGCTCGGCGAGCCGGCGGGATCGACGCGCGTGATCTCGGTCGCCGCCTATCAGGCGGCGTTCGAGCAATACGACTATTCGATGGCCTCGGCGATCGCGATGCTGATGGCGGGCGTGCAGATCGTGATCGTGCTGTTGCTGCTCGGCGCGCGCGGGCTGGTTTACCGAGGCCCCGCCGGGGGCGGGAAGGGCTGATGCGGGCGGACCGCACTCCGGGCGCGCGCATCTGGGCCTTCGCCGTGTGGGCGCTCGTTTTGTTCTTCGTGCTCAATCTCGCCGGGCTGATCGCGACGGTGGTGCTCGATTCGATCGGCACGCATTGGTTCACGACCTGGGTGCCGGCGGGCTGGACCGGGCGCTGGTACGGCATGGTTTGGAACGAGTTCGCCTTGCCCGCGATCCTGATCGTCACCGCCGAGGTGGTGGGCGCGGTGGTGCTGCTCTCGGGCCTGATCGGCGTGCCGGCGGCCTACGCGATGGCGCGGCGCGACTTCGCGGGCAAGCGGGCGGCGATGCTGCTGTTTCTGCTGCCCTTGCTCGTGCCGCCGATCACCTACGGGATTCCGCTCGCGACCGTGCTCTATCAGGCGCATCTCGCGGGCACGATCTGGGGCGTGATCCTGGCCAATCTGGTGCCGAGCGTGCCGTTCGTGATCCTGATCATGATCCCCTTCATCGAGCAGATCGACCCGCGCGTGGAGGCAGCCGCGCGCGTGTTCGGCGCCGGGACGGGACGGTTGTTCACGCAGGTGCTGGTGCCGCTGCTGATGCCGGGCATCCTGGCGGCGCTGCTGCTGGTGCTCGTCCGCACGATTGCCATGTTCGAGCTGACGTTCCTGACCACTGGGCCGACCAGCCAGACGCTTGTCGTGGCGCTCTACTATGCCGTGTTCGCGGCGGGCGTGCGGCCGCAGCAATCCATCGACGCGATGGCGGTGGTTTATATGGCTGCGACGATGATCTGGCTGCTGGTCGCGCTGCGCTTCGTCAATCCGACGCAGATCGTGGGACGCTCGCGGAGCTAGTCGAGGCGGCCTGTTACGGCAGCAGCGCGCGCAACTCTTCCAGCTCGTGCAGAGTCTCGCGCAGCACCGCGCGCAGGCGTTCGGCCTCGGTCTCGCCCGCGGCGCGGGGGCGCGGGCGCGGTTCGCGGGCGGGCGCGGGCGGAGCGGATTCGAGGCCGGGGATCGGCAGGAGCTGGGGCGGCTCCGGAATGGCGAGCGAGCGTTCGGCGGCGGCCTCTGCCTGCTCGTCGGGACCGGCGGGCGGGATGTCGTCCGACAGCTTGCCGCCGCCCTCGCGCAGCAGGCGCTGCACGCCCTTGATCGTGTAGCCCTGGATGTAGAGGAGATCGGAAATGCGCCGCAGCAGGGCGATGTCGTCGGGACGGTAATAGCGCCGCCCGCCGCCGCGCTTGAGCGGCCGGACCTGGGAGAACTTCGTCTCCCAGAAGCGCAGGACATGCTGCGGGATGTGCAGCTCGTCGGCCACCTCGCTGATCGTGCGGAAGGCCGTGGGCGATTTCTGCGGGCGCGCGCGTGCCGCGCCTGTCGTCTGGTCGTGCCCGCTCATGCGCGTGCCGAGCTCATTCCTCGTCGGCGCCCGCCCGGTCGCCCATCGCCGTGGCTCGGCCGTTGATCCGCGCCTTGAGCACCTGGCTGGGGCGGAAGACGAGCACGCGGCGCGGCAGGATCGGCACCTCCTGGCCGGTCTTCGGGTTGCGGCCGACCCGGCGTCCCTTCTGGCGCACGGAGAAGGTTCCGAAGCCGCTGATTTTTATGGATTGCCCGTTCTCAAGCACCATGCTCATCCGGTCGAGGACAGCCTCGAGCAGCGCGGCGGACTCGTTGCGCGACAGGCCGACCTGGGCATAGATCGCCTCCGCCAGTTGCGCGCGCGTTACCGTGTCCATCGGCGGAAGCTTGGGACAGGCAACCTTCTGCGTCAAGGAATCGCCGATGATCAGTCGGTTGCAGGCCCTCGCGCATTTGCTGTCGCAAATCACGGCAGGTGGCTGCACGTGCTGACCCCGCTTGCCTAACTGCTCGGCTTCCTGCTTCCCGCCTGCGCGGCGTCCGGCGCTGCCGGGGTGCCGGCCGCGGCGCCGGATTTCGCGCATCTGGTTCGGCCGTCCAGCCCCAACACGGCGCTTGCCGCCCCGGCCGATTTCGTGCCGCGGCCGGACATCGTCACGCCGCCCTACGCCGTGCCGCCGCAAACCCTGTTCGCGGCGGTGCGCGCCGTCGCCGCGAGCCGGCCCGCGACGTTCCCGCTTGCGGAGGACAGGCCGACGCGTCGCGCCGGCTGGGTCGCGCGCAGCCTGGTGCTGAACTTTCCCGACATCATCTGGGCCGAGGCCTTGCCCGGCCCGGAGGGAGGGAGCCGGCTCGTGCTGTATTCGCGGAGCCTGTACGGCTATGGCGACTTCGGCGTGAACCGGCGGCGCGTCGCCGCCTGGGTGGCGGCGATCGACGAAAGGCTTGCCGCCGAGCGAAGGTGATGTCTGCCGCATGAAGGCAATTCGCGGATTTCTGAGCGATGTATGGATGCTGTCGAAGCCCTATTTCCGCTCGGAGGAAAAATGGTCGGCCTGGGTGCTGCTGATCGCGATCATCGCCCTCAGCCTGTCGATGGTCGGCATGAACGTCGTGCTGAATTTCTGGAACCGGATGTTCTTCAACGCGCTGCAGGCGAAGCAGTATGGCGCGTTCCTACAATTGCTGTTCACCTGGCGGCGGATGCCGAACGGGCTGCCGATGCCGGGCTTCTGCGAGATTGTCGCCGTCTATATCGTGGTCGCGGTTTACACCACGTATCTGAACCAATGGCTGCAGATCCGCTGGCGGCGCTGGCTGACCGGGCGGTATCTGGACGAATGGCTGTCTGACCAGGCCTATTACCGCATCAGCCTGCAAACCGACGCCGCGGCGATCGGCACCGACAACCCCGACCAGCGCATCGCCGACGATTTGCGCGACTTCGTGCAGATGACGCTGTCACTCGGCGTCGATTTTCTCTCCAATGTCGTCAATTTTGGCAGCTTCGTCGGTATTCTATGGGTGCTGTCGGGCAACGTGAAGCTGCTCGGCGTCACCATTCCCGGCTACATGGTCTGGGTGGCGCTGCTCTATGCCGCGGTCGGCACCGCGCTCACGCATTGGGTCGGCCGGCCGCTGATCGGCCTGCGCTTCCGCCAGCAGCGCGTGGAGGCGGATTTCCGCTACGCGCTCGTGCGCCTGCGGGAAAACATGGAAGGCATCGCGCTTTATGGCGGGGAGGCCGAGGAGCGAAGCAATCTGCGCCAGCGGTTCCAGGCGGTGATCGCCAACTGGTGGGGCATCATGATCCGCACCAAGCGGCTGAATGCGCTGACCGCGGGCTATGGCCAGCTTGCCGGCATCTTCCCGTTCGTGGTGGCCGCGCCGCGCTATTTCGCCGGCGAGATCGAGCTGGGCGGGCTGACGCAGACGGCCGATGCGTTCGGCAACGTGCAGAGCTCGCTTTCCTGGTTCGTGAACGTGTACGGCTCGATCGCGCAGTGGAGCGCGGTGGTGGAACGTCTCGGCACGTTCCACCGCGCGATCGTGGCGGCGCGGGCGATGGCGGGCACCGGGATCGAGTCCGTTCCCGCGCCCGCTGGCGCCGGGCTCAAGGTCTCGGGGCTCGATCTTGCGCTGCCCGACGGGCAGCGCATCCTGGAAGGCGCCGGCTTCGACGTGCGGGCGGGCGAATCAACAATCATCACCGGGCGCTCGGGTTCCGGCAAATCGACGCTGTTCCGCGCGCTTGCCGGCATCTGGCCGTTCGCGCGCGGGCGGGTGGAGCGCCCGGCGGGCACCGCGATGTTCCTGCCGCAGCGGCCCTATATTCCGCTCGGCACGCTGCGCCATGTCGTCACCTACCCCGCCGCGCCCGAGCATGTGCCGCAGGAGGATGTCGAGCAGGCGCTGAGCGACATGGGGCTCGCCTATTTGATCCCGCTGCTCGACAGGGACGAGAACTGGCCGCAGCGGCTTTCGGGCGGCGAGCAGCAGCGCATCGCCCTGGCGCGTGCGCTGCTGGCGCGGCCCGACTGGCTGTTTCTCGACGAGGCGACCGCCAATCTCGATCCCGCCGCGGAGCAGGATGTTTACGCCGCGATGAAGAAGCGGCTGCCCGGCACGAGCATCGTCTCCATCGCGCACCGCCCGAACCTCGCGGCGTTCCACGAGCGCAAGCTGGTGCTGGAGCGCGAGCCGGGCCGGCCGGGGCACCTGGTCGCCGGGGTGGCGGCGCCCGAGCCGGCCGCGGCGGCGGGGGAGTAGGAGCGGCAGCGAGGGCCGGCCGGCGGTAACCGTGTCTTCCTTACTGGACGGCGTCGCGCTCGGCGCGGCCCACCGGCCGGCCATCTTCCGGCCTCACCCGGATCGCGAAGTCGAAGCGGTCGATGTCGAGCGCGATGTCGAGGTCGCGCGGATGGTGCGGATCGGCCGGGTCGTTGAAACGCGCGCTCTCGCCGCTCGCCAGGATCGCCCGGCGCACCGAACCGGCATCGCCCGGCCTTCCTTCCAGCAGGTTGCGCAGATGCATCGCGCAGAGCTCGTCCTCGTCGGTGCGCACCCGCGCGTTATTGCCCATCGATCACCGCGGCCGCGCCCCGTACCGCGCGCGCGCCTTCGAGCAGGCTGCCGATCCAAACCTCCATTGCGGAGCCAGGCGCGCTAATCGTCCCGCGCCCCCGCCGTGCGCGCGCGATAGCCTTCCGGCACCGCGCGGCCCGCATCGGTGAAGGCGCGTTTCACCGCTTCCACCGTCGGCCCGAACACCGTCTTGCGGTTCTCGAGCGCCCAGCGGTTCGACTGCATCGGCATCCTGAGCGCATCCTGGAACACCGGCATCACGTAGCGCGCGAACAGCTCGTAGCTGCGCAAGGTCTGCTCGCGGTTGGCCCATTCATGGGCGCGGAACAGCACGCCGCCGATCTCGCCGCCCGCGAGCTCGATCAGCCGGTGGATGCCCTTGATGACGGTTTGCGGCGATCCGACCAGGGTGGTGCCCATCTTGACGCCCTCGCGCAGCGGATCGTCCGACCGGCCGGGCGGGCGGCCGAGCGTGTCCTCGAAATAGGTCTGGGTTTCGATCCGCTCGCCTGCCTTCACCTCGCGCAGCGCCTGTTCGTCGTCCTCGGCCAGATGCGCGTTCACCACCAGCCGCCATTTCTTGCGGTCGGCGATTTTCCCCGCTTTCGCCGCCGCGTCCTCGCAAATCTTCCACTGCTCGCGCAGCGCCTCCGGCCCGCCCGGCAGCCCGGCGCCGATCGAAAGCACGCCGATTCCGTGCATCCCGGCGGCGATCATGCCGAAGGGCGTGATCGTGCTCGCAACCGCGATTTCGAAGTGCGGGTCCGAATAGGGGGCGAGATGCAGCCGCGCCTCGCGCATCTCGAACCAGTCGGTCTTCATCGTCACCGGCTCCTCGCATTTCAGGAGCCGCATGATGGCGTCCAGCGCCTCCATCATGCGCGGGCGCTGCGTCACCGCGTCGATCCCCAGCATGTGCGCGTCCGAGGTGAGCGCGCCCGGCCCGCAGCCGAGCATCGCCCGCCCGCGCGTCATGTGATCAAGCTGCACGAAGCGCTGCGCGACCATCAGGGGATGATGATAGGGCAGGCTCGTCACGCCCGAGCCGAGCTTGATGTGGCGCGTGCGCTCGGCGGCGGCGGCGATGAAGATTTCCGGCGCGGCGATCAGCTCCCAGCCTGCCGAGTGGTGTTCGCCGATCCAGGCCTCGTCATAGCCGAGCCAGTCGAGCCACTCGATCAGCTCCATGTCGCGGCCGAGCGCGAGGGTGGGGTTCTCGCCGAGGCGATGGAACGGGGCGAGAAAGATGCCGAACTTCAGGCCGCGATGGGACATGGATGGGGGCTCCTGGATATGGAGGCATCCTGCCGCCGATACCGGCTGGTGGCCAACCCCGTGGGACCGCTGCGGTTGCTGAGGAAGGTTGCACACGGAGAGCGCGGAGAACCCCTGGAGGGCCACGGAGACCCGCCGTGGTTCTCCGTGGACCCCTCCGTGTCCTTCGTGCGGAAGCTTCGAACCCCTGCCGGGGTAGCCACCAAACGCCGTCCATGACACGCTCCCGCGGCACCAACACGGAGGAAACACCATGCGCCTTGCCAGCAAAGTCGCCCTGATTACCGGCGCCGCCTCCGGCATGGGCGCCGCCACCGCGCGGCGGTTCGTGGCCGAGGGTGCGAAGGTCGTCATCGCCGACATGCTGGAGGACGAGGGGCGCCAGGTCGCCGCGTCGCTCGGCGGCGCCGCCCAGTTCGAGCGGCTGGATGTCACCGACGACGGCAACTGGAAATCCGTCGTCGCCGCCACCGTCGCACGCTTCGGCGGGCTCGACATCCTCGTCAACAACGCCGGCATCAGCGGCAGCGCCTATATCGACCTGCTCGATGACGCGCTCTGGCACAAAGTGATGGAGGTGAACGCGACCGGCGTGTTCCTGGGGATGCGCCACGCCATTCCGGCGATGCGGGAGCGCGGCGGCGGTTCCATCATCAACTTCTCCTCGATTTCCGGCTTCGTCGGCCAGCCCAGGGTGCACATGGCCTACAATGCCTCGAAGGGCGCCGTGCGGGTGATGACGAAGTCGGCCGCCGTGCAGTTCGGGCGCGACAAAATCCGGGTCAATAGCGTGCATCCCGGCCTGATGCCGCCGATGCGTACCTCGGGGGCGACCGCCGATCCGGCGGTGCGGGCGAAGATGATCGCCATGATCCCGCTCGGCCGCACCGGCGAGGTGGACGAGGTGGCGAACGCCGTGCTGTTCCTCGCCTCCGACGAGGCCTCCTACATCACCGGCGCGGAGCTGGTGGTGGACGGTGGTTATCTCGCTGAATAGATAGCAAGCATCTTACGTCTGTCTGCAATTTCACCATTGCGGACAAACCTGAAACGAAGCACAAGGACCCCTGGCAAGCGGGGGCGGTGATGGCGATTCGCGATCTGTTGCTGGGCGCCGCAGCGGCGGCGTGCGTGAGCCTCACCGCACCCGCGGCGCGGGCTGCCGCGCCGCCCAACATCCTGCTCATCCTAGCCGACGACATGGGCTATTCCGACGCCAGCCCCTATGGCGGGGAAATCTTCACCCCCAACATCGCCCGCCTTGCCGCCGAGGGCATGATGCTGACCAACTTCCACGTCGCCGCCTACTGCGCGCCGACGCGCAGCATGCTGCTGACGGGCGTGGACAACCACGTGACCGGTCTCGGCAATATGAGCGAGCTGCTGGCCGACAACCAGCGCGGCAAGCCAGGCTACGAGGGCTACCTGAACGGCCGCGTGGCGACGCTCGCCACCATCCTGCGGAATGCCGGCTATCACACTTACATGGCCGGCAAGTGGCATCTCGGCAAAACCCCGGAATCCATCCCCGCCGCGCAGGGGTTCGAGCGGTCGGCCGGCGTTCTGGAAGGGGGCGCCGACAATTACGAGGCGAAATCCTATACGCCCGGCTACAAGGCGGTGCACTTCTTCGACGGGCGCCAGGAGCTCACGCTGCCGCCGGACTTTTACTCCTCCAAGTTCTATGCCGACCGCATGATCGCCGACATCGATGCCAACGCGGCGGACGACAAGCCGTTCTTTGGCTATCTGGCGTTCCAGGCGGTGCACCAGCCGCACCAGGCGCCGGCCGAATTCACCGCCCGTTACATCTCCACCTACGCCGCCGGGTGGAGCGCCATCAGTTCCTTCCGCTATCAGCGCCAGGTGGAGCTCGGCATCATGCCGCCGGGTCTCGTGCTTATGCGCCCGCCGGGCACTGCCGACTGGAACGCGCTTACCCCCGAGGAAAAACGCGTCGATGCCAAGCGCATGGCGGTCTACGCCGGGATGCTCGAATACATGGACGTCAGCATCGGCCGCGTACTCGACCATCTCCAGTCAAGACATATGCTGGACAACACGGTGGTCGTGTTCATGAGCGACAACGGCGGCGAGGCGACCCGGCTCGCGCCGATGTTCCCCGACTATTATCGAGCGCACTTCGACCTGAGCTACGCGCGCATGGGCGAAAAGGGGACGTATTCCGAATACGGCCCTGGCTGGGCGGCGGCGTCGATGACGCCGTTTGCCAACTTCAAGGGTTCTGCTGCGGAAGGCGGGGTGCGCGCGCCGTTCGTCATCCGCTATCCTGGCCATGTAGCCGAGGGCGGACGGTCCGACGCGTTCGCCTATGTGCTCGACATCGTGCCGACGCTGCTGGACTTCGCAGGCGTGCAGCCGGCCGCCGCCCCGGCCGCGACGCTTGGCGGGCGCAGCATGGCGGCGCTGCTCGCCGGCAATGCCGCACGCTTGCATCCGGCGGACGAGCCGGTGGGATACGAGGCGGCGGGCGGCGCCGCGCTTTATCGCGGCGACAACAAGCTGGTTCGCAGCGCGCCGCCCTATGGCGACGGCAAATGGCGGGTTTACGACCTCGCGCGCGATCCGACAGAAACGCACGATCTCGGCGCCGCGCAGCCGGCGCTGCTGCAATCCCTGCTCGCCGACTACGCCGCCTATGCGAAGGCGAACGGCGTCATCGAAGTGCCGCCGGGCTACGACGTCATCAAGCAAGGCCGGGCCAATGCCGCCAGCAGGAACTAGCGCCGTCGGCTCCGGCCGTTTTTGCATAGCGGCGCGCCGGTGAAGCAAGGGAGGGTCCGCGCGCGATCGACCGAGCGAGGACGGATGCTGCCGAAACCGATCAGCCGCGCGGCGCTGGCGCTCACCGCGCTGGCGTCAGCGACCCATGCGCGCGCGCAGCAAGCCAACCCGCAAGGCTGGCAGTTCTCCGTCACGCCCTATCTCTGGCTTTCCGGCGTCAGCGGCACGCTGGAGACGCCCCATCCGAGCGTGCCGAGCGTCAATGCCTCGGCGAGCTTCGGCTCCATTCTCTCCAAGCTCGACAGTATTCCGATCATGGGCTCGGCCGAGGTGCGCAACGGCCCGTTCGGGGTAGTGGCGGACATCATCGCGATCTCGGTGAAGACTGGTATCGACACGCGCGGCCTGCTGTTCTCGGGCGGTAGCGCCAAACTGAGCGCGGTGATCGGTGATGCGGTCTTTGCCTACCGCGTGCTCGCGGACCCGCAGCAAAGCGTCGATCTCGGGATCGGCGTGCGCGCTTTCGGCATATCGACGGATTTCACTGTCGGATCGGCGCTGCTTCCCGGCTTCAGCCGCTCGCCCGGCGCGAGTTGGGCCGACCCGATCCTTGCGGTCCGTTACCATATCGACCTCGGCCCGAAATGGGGCCTGACGGCTTACGGCGATATCGGTGGCGGCGCCTCCTCGTCGTTCACCTGGCAGGTGCTCGGCACGGTCGATTACCGCGTGACGAACGCGATCATCCTGCGCGCCGGTTATCGTCACCTGAACTTCCAGTATTCGGCTCCGCGGCTGGATGCGAACCTCACCTTGAGCGGGCCGATCATCGGCGCGACGTTCCGGTTCTGACCTATGGCGTGGCCACCGTCTCGGCGCGGAACGGTCCCCTGCGCCGGCGGATCGGCATCCGCCCTGCGCGCTCACTCACCGGCTGACTCGCCCTCACCCCTCACCCGGCCTCTCCCTTCTCCCGCGCAGCGGGCGGGGCGAGAGGAAAGAAGGCCGCCGCGCCGTTAACGAAGTATCAAGTTGTTTATGCTCTACTGGGCGGATGGAGCTGGCTGCTGCCTCCTCGCCTGAGCGGCTGATCGAATGGACGCGGGTCCTGTTTGAGGATCTGCGCCGCAACGTGGCCGAGGCGCACCGCACCAT